>ULXS01018678.1_pt1 | contig 84072 bp, 51 predicted proteins | sample 1961421 | NCBI WGS metagenome assembly ULXS01 (sample SAMEA4835842, study PRJEB28245) | human gut metagenome | biome: gut microbiome; material: fecal sample | place: Denmark | collected 2008
ACTTCATGGTCGGAGATGATTTGTATTTCGGAACCTACGAATTGCTGAGCTTCGCGGGCATCGGGTACGGGGCTTTCACCTAAGAAGAATCCGGCATCGATGGCCAGTGATTTCAGGGAGTCTTTGGGGTAGGTGAACCGGTAGAATGATGCTTTGGGGGCGGTGGTAATTTCTGTTTGTATGCCGGAAGACTGGAATTGGGTGGAGTAATATCCTAATTTTATTGTTTCGTCCTTGCGATGGTCGATGTGATTGATGCGGTCCATTCCGTTGCAGAAAGGCATTACAAGGATGTTGCCGTATTTGGGTCCGCCACCTGTTCCGCTAACGTGTACTTGGGAGAAGCCGTCCACCTGTTCGGGCATGGGCAACCAGCCGCTGTTGGGACGTGGGGTGCAGTCCGGTGAGGATTTCACCATTCCGTAGGGGCAGGAAGGACCGATGAAGACGCGGCCCAGTCCCTCGGAACCGATACGCGGATCGACGTAATTGGTAAGTCCGGTGTCTTGTGCAGAGGCTTTTGCTGAGAATAACAATAGGAAGGATAGTGTGATTAGTTTGGTTTTCATTGGTAGAAGTTTTTGTTTGGATGAAAAAGCCAGGCACTGCAACTGACTAATTTGGGTGTATCAGTTGCAATGCGGGGCTTTAGGTTTTAGAAACTCTAAAAGAAAACAATTACTTAATATCCGTTATTTTGTTTCCAATTGGTGTTGACATTCAAAATGTCACGACTTAACGGTAACAAGCGATTGGTCAAAGCATTGGCATTCGGGTTCAAATACTTGAAGCCCCATTCGCGTTCGAAGTCACCGAAACGAATCAGGTCGTTGCGACGCCAGTGTTCATCCAGGAATTCACGTCCACGTTCATCGAGGATATCCTGCAATGATGGGGTGGAAGACATCGTGGGAGCATTTACATACGAACGAATCTGATTAAACAGGCTTTGAGGGGTGTCTCCGTTGGTGGCGGATGCACCACGAACGATGGCTTCGCACTTCATCAATAAAATATCTGCATAGCGGAAGATAGGTATGTCGTTACTCTGGTTGCGGCTATGGGCATTCACTTCTTCTACATTGGGGAAGAATTTGATGGATTTATACCCTTGAACCCATCCGGTTAGATTTTTACCTGTATTGAGGTCTCCATCTTGTGCAGCCAGTGTAATCTTTTTGGTGAAAACGACAGGAGTGCCTTGATAAGTGTTGCGTACATCCGTCTTTTCACCAGTTGTGGCGTCGTACTGATAAACATCAAATGTCTCTGCATTCGCATCACCGGCAATCACATCGTTGCGGCGGTCGCCCGGCAGACAGAATAATTCTGCATATTCCGGAGTTAATGCCATGTTGCCACCCACGGAAGAAGCCAATGGAACAGAGTAGAAGCCGTTATCTTTCTGTCCTTGACGCCAAGTGCGGAAACGAGCATACGTCATGCCTGGCTGGGTAATAGCATCGAATGGCATTGCATAGATGAAATCTTTGATATGTGGGCCGTTGTCATACATGAACTTCTTTTTATAATCGTCGCTCAAATCAAACAAACCGGATTTAATTACATCATCACACACTGCAACACAATCATTCAGCTTTTCATTGGCAGCGGTAGATGACCAACTGGCGCTGGTGACATCTTGCGTATAGACATTCCAGTTGATGTATAGCTTGGCAAGAAGAGCATCTACCATCCAACGGGTGGGTGTGCCGTAGGTTTCGGAAGATACTTCCGTAGGGCAGTCATCGCGCACTTCCAGCAGTTCGGTTTCAATCCAACGGGCTACATCGGCACGTGGAGAACGGTCTACTATTCCATCAGCTCCCAGTAATCGATAGTCAATGATGGGGGTGTCACCCCAATTGTCCATCAGTAAAAAAGTATAGAAAGCACGCGCTGCACGTACAGGGGCGGAAACCGATACATTCTCGTCTCCTAAATCCATGAGAATTTGGTTACATTTAGTTATACCACCTTGAATTTCGCTATAAACGTTTAACTGGTTTTTGCAGGCATCCTGATCTACACTGTGAAGTGAGAAGTTTGCCATGTCGCGGTCATTTAAGTAGTCACCACCAAAGCTGACTGCTGTATATTCATCAGAGTTGCATGAGATACCTTCATCGTAGCGACGGCCAATGGCATCGCGGAAGGCGAAATAAGCATTACTGATTCTAGCTTCTATAGCAATTTCCGAATCAGTGGGATATTCCGTATAGACCGATTTGATATCCACGTCCAGGTCAGTGCAACCGACGGTTGCAAGTGCCATCAGGGCACCGGAAATAATATATCTTGTTTTCATATTTATGTCTTCTTTTAAGAGATTAGAAGTTAATATTTACACCAAACATAAAGGTGCGGGTACGGGGGTAAGTGGTATTACGCCAGTCGATACCCGGCTGCAAACCGCCAAGATTGATTTCAGGATCGACACCCTTGTAGCCGGTCAATGTAAACACATTGTTGCAGGTAGCATAAATTTTCAGACTGTTTACCCAGTCGCCCAGTTTACCGAAATCGTAGCCCAATGATAAAGAGGCTAGACGCAGATAAGATCCATTCTCGATATAACGGTCGGAAGGAGCTTGCGCACGTGTGTCGGTAGCCTTTTGCATGGTAGCCACTTCGCTCAAGATATTCTTACCTGTATTGAGCAGAGTTACGTTATTGTAGAAAGCACGTGTGGCATTGAAAATCTTGTTTCCTGCAATGCCTTGGAAGAAGGCGGTCAGTGACCAATTCTTGTAGTTGAGAGTATTGTTCCACCCGAAGGTTACTTTGGGTTGTGCGGAACCTGCCTTGCGACGGTCGCCGTCGTTAGGAGAATCGGTGGTACCTACCAGATTGCCGTCTTCGTCATAGTCGTTGAAGACGGAACCGCCTGCCTCGTTGTATCCTGCCCATTCCCAAAGGTAGAACTGTCCTACAGGACTACCAGGCATCAGGCGTTGCACGTTAGTGGTGGCATAACCTCCCAAATCCGGGTTGCCATAGTCTCTGTAATTTACTGAGTAAGTATCATTAGACAGCGATTCCACGTTGTTTTTGTTGTGTGAAATGTTCAAAGTAGTATTCCAGGTAAAGTTTCTTGTTACTACAGGGGTGGCGTTGATGGTTAACTCGATACCTTTGTTGCTAATCTCACCTACGTTCGCAGTCATTGTACCGTAAGGATAACGGTTGGTAGAAACTGTATAATCAAAAATCAGATCTTTTGTGCGCTTGTCGTAGTATTCGATGGTACCGGTCAGTCGGTTGTTGAAGAATCCAAAGTCAATACCAACGTTGAACATACCCGTACGCTCCCATTTCAGGTCTGGATTGGCATTTTTTGTAGCGGCCAGTGTGCGGTAGCTGGAGGATGATCCTGTGACGGGATCCACATAAGTGAACCAACCCGATGCACCGTAAGTTTGCTGTGCGGTATAGGCATCAAATCCCAGTGAGTTACCGCTTACACCATAGCCTATGCGGAACTTCAGGTCATCAAACACTTTCTGGCTCTTCATAAAATTCTCTTCTGTAATGCGCCATGCCAATGATACGGAAGGGAATGTACCCCAGCGGTTGTTCTTGCCGAAAGCGGAAGAACCATCGCGTCGTATGGTAGCCTGGAACAGGTATTTGCTGTTAAAACTATAGTTTACGCGGCCATAGAATGAAATCATGCGCAGGGTGGAAAGTTTGTTGTCGCTATTAATGCCGTCAATATCCATATTGTTGGCTAATCCCATATTGTAATATTTCAGGTAATCGTCATAAAAGTTATATACAGTTAAGCCAAAGCCATCATTATCATCGTTCTGCTCCCAAGAGTAACCGGCCATCAAACTAAGCTTGTGTTTGTCGGCAAATACATGGTCATAATTGACGTAAGTTTCCATCTGCTTCTTGATGTTTTCCTTGGTGCTGCGTGAAGCCTGACCGTGGCGGGAAGAAATGTTGGGAAGTTGTGACTGTGTAGTATTGTAGTTACTGTAAATATACTGTTCGTTTTGATAAGAAAGATTCAGATTCCAATCTAGTCCGTCAATGATGTGAAGGGTTGCTTTGGCAATACCTTGCAACATTTTCTCTTTTGTTTTGTACTGATCTTCATAGACCATTGACAGCGGGTTATAACTTTGTGAGATACTTGTATTAGCGTACCAGGAACCGTCTGCATTCTTTACAGGAACCAGCGGATTGTAATAGTACATGGCATCCAGTACACTCCGTCCCTGATTTTCGGTTGAGGCCGTCTGTTTGTTGGTTATGCTTGCATTTACACTAACCGACAAATCCAGATGATCTTTCAGAGTTTTGGTTTGCAAGAAAGAACGGGCTGTGATGCGATCCATTGAAGTTCCTCTCACAACACCTTCTCGGTCGATGTAGTTGAGAGATGCACTATAGGTAGTTTTTTCATTGCCACCATTGATGGAGATATTATGATTGTGGCTGAAACCGGAACGCAACACTTCATCCTGCCAATTGGTGTCGGCCGGGTTGTTTGCATCGTAGTAGGGGGAAAGGTCGACATTATTTGCGTTGGCATAGGCCAGAAGTTCGCTGGCATTCATCATATCCAGAGTTTTCAAGGTATTATCTATAGCTACATAGCCACTGTAGTTTACATTGGTTTTACCATTCTTGCTACCTTTCTTGGTGGTGACAATGATTACACCATTAGCGGCTTTTGAACCATAGATGGCTGTGGCACTGGCATCACGAAGAACATCGATGCTTTCAATGTCTTCTGGAGCAATAAGTGACAGGCTGACACCCGGGACGCCATCGATTACGTAGTATGGTTCCATGGCTGCACCCTCGCGTAAAGAAGATGTACCACGCAGAGAGATAGATGCCGAGCCATTAGGGTCACTGGTATTGGCAATGGTCAATCCCGGAACTTTTCCTTGTAGCAGTTGCGCCGGATTAGTGTAGACACCTACGTTCAAATCATCTGCTTTCACTGTCGTGATAGAACTGGTAACATCCTTACGCGTCATGCTACCATAACCAACCACGACTACTTCATCCAGTGTTTGGGAATCTTCCTCCATTACTACATTAATAGTGCTTTGGTTCACTTGAACCTCTTTTTTAGTAAAGCCAATGAAAGTAAAGATGAGGGTTTGTCCCCTTTTCACTTCTATAGAGTATTTACCGTCAAGATCGGTGATACAACCATTGGTTGTGCCTTTTTCTAATACATTGACGCCTGCCAATGGTTCACCAGATTTGTCTGTAACAGTACCGGTCACCTTGTTCTGGGCAAATGCTAAGGTACTACTTAGCAAGAACACTACAAAGAGCATGCTTTGTGCAAATGTCCTTTTTCTTTTTAATTGTACATTCAGCATAAAATAAAGTTTTAGTTATAAATTATGTTCTCTTCTATATATTTATAAATATTATTCTGTCTGCAAAAGTAGGTTGTGCCTGTTACAGATATATTTCAAGTACATTACAAGATTATTGTAATATTTTGATATATAATTAATTGAGTGATATGAAGAACAAAAGGATATTTGCTTTATATTACTATCTTTGGGTAGATGTAATGTAAAGAATAAAGGCAGTACTTCCATGTTGCCCTTTATTATAAGTGACAACTTTGGGAAAAAACGGGATGATGTCTTTGCCTCCATAGTATTTTAGATTTTGATTACTGCAAATCTAAGCCAATAGGGGCAAAGTAGGGGAGAAAATGATGCAAAATAGGGAGAAAATAGTGAACTATGCTCTTTTTGTGTGTTTATCCCGCCCAGTCTTCTCTATCCAGATTTCTGTATCCGATGGCTTCTGCCAGATGTGAGGGCTGTATCAGGTCACTGTTTTCAAGGTCGGCAATGGTACGCGCTACTTTTAGTATGCGGTCGTAGGCACGGGCGGAAAGATTAAGCCTGTTCATCGCATTTTTCAGCAAGGCAAGACCTTTGTCATCCGGACGAGCATACAGGGAAAGCAGTTTACTGCTCATCTGTGCATTGCAGTAAACACCCGGGATATCTGCATACCTGTTTTCCTGAATTTGCCGGGCGGAGATTACACGCTCCCGTATGATGGAACTCTCTTCTCCCGGATGTGCATCGGACATTTTCTCAAAAGGTACAGGAACTACTTCAATTTGTAGGTCGATGCGGTCAAGTAAAGGGCCGGAGATACGGTTCAGGTATTTTTGTACTTGCCCCGGGCTACATACGCAAGCTTTTGTCGGATGATTGTAATATCCGCAGGGGCATGGGTTCATAGAGGCTACCAGCATAAAACTGGCAGGGTATTCCACATTGCTTTTCACACGGGAAATAGTGATCTTTCGGTCTTCCAGCGGTTGGCGGAGGACTTCCAGTACGCTACGGTTGAATTCCGGCAACTCGTCCAGAAATAAAATACCATTATGGGCAAGGCTGATTTCTCCCGGTTGTGGGTAACTGCCTCCACCGGTCATGGCTACTGTGGAGATGGTATGATGCGGATCGCGGAACGGGCGTTTTGAAATAAGCCCCGTATTGTTTTGCAGTCTTCCTGCCACAGAATGTATTTTTGTAGTTTCAAGGCTCTCTCCCAAGGACAGCGGGGGAAGAATGGATGGTAATCTTTTGGCAAGCATGGATTTTCCGCTTCCCGGAGCACCAATCAGAATAATATTATGTCCCCCTGCCGCGGCCACTTCCAGTGCACGTTTTACGTTTTCCTGTCCTTTTACATCTGCGAAGTCCAGATCAAAGCTACTTTGTTGCGCATAAAACTCTTCGCGGGTGTTGACGATGGTAGGAGTGAGTTCCTGCTTCTCATTGAAGAATTCTATTACCTCTTTGATGTTTTCAACTCCATATACTTGAATCTGATTGACTACTGCCGCTTCAAGAGCGTTCTGTCTGGGTACTATGATTCCTTCGAATCCTAATTCACGTGCTTTGATGGCAATGGGCAGAGCCCCCTTGATGGGTTGCAGGCTACCGTCAAGGCTCAGTTCGCCCATCATCAGGTAACGGTTCAGTTTATCCGGTTGGATTACTTCTCCGGCGGCAAGCATACCAATGGCAAGTGGGAGGTCATAGGCGGAACCTTCTTTGCGGATATCAGCAGGTGCCATATTGATGATGATATTGCTGGTAGGTATCCGGTATCCATTCACTTGTAGCGCGGAAATGATACGTTGGTGGCTTTCTTTGACGGCCGAATCCGGTAGTCCGACAAGATAGAACATACAACCTCTTGAACTATTTACTTCGATTGTGATGAGGGTTGCGTCAATGCCTTGTACAGCCGCTCCGAAAACTTTGATTAGCACGTGTTTATTAGTGATTAGTGGTGAGTAGTTTTTTTCTTCTCCTTTTCTTTTTCAGCAATCTCTTTTAGCTTGTTCTCAATTGCTTTTTCATCCAGATTTTTACCTTCTATTCTTCCCGTAGGACTGAGAAGTATGTTGGTAGGAAGCGTCTGTATGGCAAATTGTTTGATAATCTCTCCGCTCCAGCCGGAGAAATCACAGGCTTGTTCCCATTTCAGCGTATCCGCTTTGATGGTTTCCTGCCATTTCTTTTTATCAAGATCGAGAGAAACGCCCAGCAACGCGAAGTTCTTATTCTTCTGCTCTTTCTTATAAATACGGCGGAACATGGCATTGTTTGCACGGCTGACCGTATCCCACGAAGCCCAGAACTGTATGAGCAGGTACTGATCTTTAAAGTTGGAGCGACTTATATCTTTATCTTCCGCATTGCGCAGTCGGAAGTAGGGTGCCGATTTCCCTACAGCTATCTTTTCTTCTTCTTCAATCCGTTTCAGTAATGCATCCATAAAGGGGCGGTCCTTCAGTTCTCCGGTCATACGGTCTGCCAGTTTCTGGATTTGTGCCAGATCGGGTTGAGGGTTTTGCACAAAGTATTTATCCAGCAGATAGATACTGACTAATGAAGCTGGATGTTCAGTAATGAAATTCTCTGCTTTTTCTTCCAAAGCTTTTCCGGACGGGGTACCCAATCCTTTCAGGGCCTGGTTGAAGTCTGTTAATTCTTTATTGGGGGCATTGCCGCTGATTTGTAAAGAGGATAGTTCGGCCATGGAGCCTTTTATTTGTATTTTATCTCCTTTATTCAGGAAAAGCGGGTACTCCGTTCCATCACTGAATAATAAGATTGTGGTGACTAACGTATCAGCAGAAAGTGTCGCGGAGAATTTATCTTTTTCGGCAATCAGCGTATCCATGCGGTCATGCATTCTGTCCGCACCATATAAATAGATGGTATCATTCCCCAACCCTTTGATTTCTCCGCTGAGGCTGATACTATCGGTCTTCTTTCCGCCACAGGCAGAGAGACCGATTAATAGAAGATATAATAGACAAACGTTCTTCATCTTTAAATACTTTTTTGCGAAAGTACGGCTTTTGCAGATAATAAAAAAGAAATGCCCGACATTTCTCAACGCCGGGCATTCTATAGATATTTTTTTATTTACTGAATGATGCTCATGAAATCTGCATTCGTAAAGTACTTAGCAAATTCCAGGTCAGAAGCGGCTTTCTTAGCTAATGAAGAATCTTTAGCTACAGCGCTCTTCAAGCTGCTGGTAACCATAGAAGAATTGTTAGTTCTTGCACCTAATACAGCCATCAGGTATTCAGTATAAGCGTCTGGCTTTTCTACACTTGCCAAAGTATTTTTAGCTTTGTTGTAGTCCTTAGCCAGAATCTGAGCCAAAGCGGCACTGTTAGATTTCGTGTTGCCGAATGCGCTTACGGCTCTGTCATATTGACCTTGAGCGACGTAGAGGTTACCCAGAGCTTCGTTCAGTTCTTTTGCACCGGAAGCTTTGCTCAGGTAAGTTTCAGCGGCAGCTTTATCACCCTTTGTCAAAGCGATCAAACCAAGGTTCATGTTAACTTCAGGAGCATCCTTGATAGAAGCAGCTTTCTTGAAGTAGCTTTCAGCCTTGTCAAGGTTACCTGCCTGGTAAGCCAGTTTACCTAAGTTATTGTAAGCGCGATAGTCGTTCGGATAAATCTGAGTAGCTTTAGTGAAGATTACTTCTTGCTTAGCCGGATCGTTAGTCAGAGTAGCTGCGTACAGCAATTCTTCCAGACTTAGTTGCTTAGCATCTGTGTTAGCCAGATTAGCGATTTCGTCATCAGACTTACCGATGATTTCATAATTTAAAGTCAGACGAGAACGACGCAATTGCGGCAAGATTTCGTCAGCTAAGTTCTTATAAACAGAAGAAATGTTCTTGATTTCCTGCTCTCTTTGTTCAGGATCAGAATACATAGACAGAACGCGAAGGATCAGTTCTTTATCTTGGATATTAGATTTAGATACCAATTCCTGGAAACCTTCCCAGTCCTGAGCAGTATATTTTGTATCGATTGCAGCGTCAATTTTTGCTTTCTTCAAGTTCTGGTTGATAACCTTTGCAGTGTTGTCCTGACGGTTTTCGGCCAACTTAGTGTTCAGGCTTACACCACCATCGGGAGATGCATAAGCAGAAACTTCGATGTTGCTGATCTTCTTGTTAACAGCACCGTCTACGTTCTTTACTTCTTCGTTGAATTCCTTAGCGGTCTTCAATTCGCCGGCACGAACGTTAGCTTGTTGAATCAAGAACATGATGTTAGCATCGTGTTTTTCCTTGATGATACGTTGGAAAGCGTCGTCACCGTTAGCAGGAGTAGCGCTACTCAGTGTCTGCTCAACCATTTCAGAAGTGGAAATCACACCGTCAGCTACCTTCACAGCAGGAATAGTAACTGTTTTGCTACCTATTGTGGCCTTGAATTCCAGATATAACTCTGATTTAGCCATTTCGGGAACATAGTCGAAAGAAGTTTTCATAGTGTAGTTACCACCCATCTTGTACGAGATAGTTTGGTCGTTACCTTCTACTTTTTCTCCTTGGAATACGGCTGACTGTCCTTTAGCTTCTCCACCGTTCCATTTCAGAACCGGGGTTACTTCTACTACAGCTTTCTTGTTAAAATACTTTTCAGGGAATTTTCCGTTGATAGTGGCGGGAACTTTGCCACCGACAGCTTCAAGAACCTGAGGGGTTACGGTGAAATAATCAGAAGATAATTCACCCATTTTGCTGCTACAAGATGAAAGTGCAACAACCAGTGCCATTAACAAAGGCAGATACAATCTCTTAGTCATTTTAGGTATAAATTAATTGTTTGTAATTGAAATTAGTCTATTGGTTTCTCTCAGTGCCTATTACCACATGATAATAGTATCGCAAAGATATTAAATCTCCCGGCACAATCTGAAAGGAATAGCCAATTTTATTATAATTTAATGAAATCCTGTCTCTTTTCTGTACTTGATGTTTCTTGGATGGTGTTCAATGATCTCACTCCGCAACATATTCCGGTCGATATGGGTATAAATTTCGGTAGTAGCGATGGACTCGTGTCCCAGCATACATTGTATGGCACGCAGGTTTGCGCCTCCTTCCAGCAAGTGGGTGGCGAAGGAATGACGGAAGGTGTGCGGGCTGATGTTTTTGGTGATACCGGCTTTCTCCGCCAACTCCTTTATCAGGTGAAAAACCATGATGCGCGAGATACTGTTCCCCCAGCGGGCAAGGAATACATAATCTTCAAATCCTTTCTTTATTTTACCAACATTACGGTCGAGTAACCAGTATTTTATTTCTTTGATGGCACGTGGGGAGATGGGGACTAATCGCTGTTTGCTGCCTTTTCCTTCTACCTTAATGAAACCTTCATCGAAATAGAGCTCGGACAGCTTCAGACTACAAAGTTCCGAGACGCGCAGTCCGCAGCTGTATAGAGTTTCCAGAATGGCTCGGTTGCGCTGGCCTTCCTTTTTACTCATGTCTACAGTAGCTATGATGGTGTCTATTTCTTCTACGGTCAGTACCTCCGGCAGTTTAAAACCTATTTTAGGACCTTCGAGCAGTTCACTGGGATCATCTTCCCGATAGTCTGCCATAATCAGGAAGTGGAAGAATGATTTTATTCCGGACATGATGCGTGCCTGGGAGCGGGGATGGATGCCGATGTCATGCAAGCCAGCGGCGAAACGTTGCAAGTCGTCCAGAGTGACTGACAGCATATCGATATTCTCTGCTTTCAAAAAGCGCAGCAATTTATCAAGATCGGTCAGATAGGCATCAAGCGTATTGGCGGAAAGTGCTTTTTCTAACTTTAGATACTGCGGATACTTCCTGATAATCAGTGCTTCTTTCTCCTTATTTATTGTTTTTTCGTCTAATTTCATTTCTTTTTTCTACCTTTGCACCGTGAAAATAGGCAGTAACCCGGCGGAATAATGCGAATTTGTTTCCGCTTTCAGTCTGCACTATCTTTACAGCTTGATTTTAACGTTTCTCAGACGTATCTGAGCCGTACTTCCTCCGTACCAGCTCCGTATCTATAGGCTTGGACTTGCTACGGAGCTGCTACGGACCTGACACGGAGTTCGTATGGAGTTGATACGGACCTCGTACGGAGTTGATACTTTCGGGAGACAAAGGTATAAAAAATTGTGTTATGAGGATACAAATAATTAACGGCCCGAATATCAATCTATTGGGTAAGCGTGAACCTTCCATTTACGGCAGTGTTACTTTTGAGGATTACCTTGCTGAACTTCGTGAGAAGTACGCTGATGTGCAAATAGACTATTTCCAGTCAAACATTGAGGGAGAGTTGATAGACAAAATCCAGCAAACCGGTTTTGAGGTGGATGGAATCATCCTGAACGCAGGTGCCTACACCCATACCTCTATTGCTTTGCAGGATGCCATCCGTTCAGTGACTTCTCCGGTTATTGAGGTGCATATTTCCAATGTACATGCCCGTGAGGCTTTCCGGCATGTGTCTATGATTGCCTGTGCCTGTAAAGGTGTGATTTGCGGTTTCGGCTTGAACTCCTACCGCCTGGCGCTCGAAGCGTTGGCCGGTAATTCGTAATTTGTAATTAAATAAAATAGGTATAAGATTATGTTATTGAAACAGACTAAAATCGTTGCAACCATTTCAGATAAGCGTTGTGACGTTGATTTTATAAAAGGCTTGTTTGAAGCCGGTATGAACGTGGTGCGTATGAACACGGCGCATCTTGGGTATGACGGCCTTGAGAAGTTGATAAATAATGTTCGTACGGTGTCCAACCGCATTGCTATCCTGATGGATACAAAAGGTCCGGAAGTCCGCACCACTATTAGTGAAGAACCTATACCTTATAAAACGGGAGACAGGGTGAAAGTGGTAGGCAATCCCGATATTCCCACTACCCGTGAGTGCATCTCTGTCTCTTATCCTAATTTTGTGCACGATGTGTCGGTAGGCGTCCACATTCTTATCGACGATGGCGATCTGGAAATGATAGTTGTAGATAAGACTCCTGAATATTTGGTGTGTGAGGTGCAGAATGAAGCTACGCTGGGAAGCCGTAAGAGTGTCAATGTACCGGGTGTACGCATCAACCTTCCTTCTCTGACAGAGAAAGACCGCAATAACATCCTTTATGCCATTGAGAAAGACATCGACTTTATCGCTCACTCTTTTGTGCGTAATAAACAGGATGTGCTGGATATAAAGGAAATTCTGGATGCTCATAACAGTGATATACGTATCGTAGCCAAGATAGAGAATCAGGAAGGCGTTGATAACATTGATGAAATCCTGGAAGTGGCTGACGGTGTGATGGTGGCTCGTGGTGACCTCGGTATCGAAGTCCCCCAAGAACGTATTCCGGGTATTCAGCGTTTGCTGATTCGTAAATGTATCCTGGCAAAGAAACCGGTAATTGTGGCTACGCAGATGCTTCATACAATGATTACCAATCCGCGTCCTACCCGTGCAGAGGTAACAGATATTGCGAATGCTATCTATTATCGTACGGATGCTTTGATGCTGAGCGGTGAAACGGCGTATGGTAAATATCCGTTGGATGCTGTGAAGACCATGACGAAAGTTGCCGCACAGGCAGAAAAAGATAAACTGGCAGATAATGATATCCGTATTCCATTGGATGAGAACAGTAATGACGTGACTGCCTTCCTTGCAAAGCAAGCTGTAAAAGCTACTTCTAAGCTGAAGATACGTGCCATTATTACCGATAGCTACAGCGGACGCACTGCCCGTAACCTTGCTGCATTCCGTGGTAAATATCCAGTACTGGCTATTTGCTATAAAGAAAAGACAATGCGTCATCTGGCACTTTCTTACGGTGTGGAAGCTATTTACATGCCGGAACTTGCCAACGGGCAGGAATACTATTTTGCTGCCTTGCGCCGTCTGCTGAAAGAAGGCCGTCTGTCTGAAACAGATATGGTGGGTTATCTGAGTAGCGGTAAAGCAGGAACACACACTTCTTTCCTCGAAATTAATATAGTGGGAGATGCCTTGAAGTATTCCGGAGAAAGCGTATTGCCGAATAAGAACAGATACCTTTAATTAAATGAAGAATTAAGAATGAAGAATAATTGTGCAGCAGGCAGCGCAATCTGATTCTTCATTCTTAATCCCTCATTCTTCATTCCTATGACCATAGACGAATATATTTTGCAGCACATTGACGATGAAGGTGATTATCTGAAAGCCCTTTATCGGGATACACATATTAAATTGTTGTATCCGCGTATGGCATCGGGCCATTTGCAAGGGCGGATGCTAAAGATGTTTGTCAAAATGATACGTCCTCATCGTATTCTGGAAATAGGTACTTATAGCGGTTATTCTGCTCTTTGCATGGCCGAAGGATTACCGGAAGACGGAATGTTATACACGTTTGAGATCAATGATGAACAAGAAGACTTCACCCGCCCCTGGTTGGAGAATTCTGCTTATGCGGATAAGATCAGGTTTTATATAGGTGATGCGTTGGAAATGGTTCCACAGTTGGATCTTAGTTTCGACCTTGCCTTTATTGATGGTGACAAGCGTAAATATATCGATTATTATGAGATGGTGCTGTCGCGTCTTTCCGATGGCGGTTACATTATTGCCGATAATACTTTGTGGGACGGTCATGTTCTTGAAGAACAACCGCATCGTACTGATCTGCAGACTATAGGAATCAAGGCTTTCAATGACCTTGTCGCACAGGATGCACGGGTAGAGAAGGTAATTCTTCCTTTGCGTGACGGACTGACCATTATCCGCAAGAAATGATATTTAAGTCAGAGGATAAGTAATTGTAACCACTTTTTCCACTCCTTCTGAAACCTGATAGTTCCCTTTAAATGCCCCCAGATAAAGCCGGTTGATGTCGTGCAGGATACGTTGTTCCTGTTCGTCTTCCCACACTTGGTAGAGAGGACTTCCTTTTACTGTGATTTTAAGGCGTTGCTCTTCTCTGGTCAGTGTGTATTCTACTTGGCAGATATTTCCGTCATATAACCTTGGTACGGACAATAATGATGAAAGCAGTTTGAGGAACCATCTGCTATCCGCCTGGATGGGTAATGTCTCCAGAGTGGTGTGGAATTCCGGATTCACTAACGTGGTCTGCATGTTTACCATCATCTTTGCTTCCCGGCAAAGTTCTACGGCATCACATTCCTGTACGTTAAACCGCATCATGCCAGCTTCAAGGCGTGATAAATCAAGGATGTTGTTTATCAAGGCCAGTAGCTTTTCAGAGTTATTCTTTATGGCTGCCGAATACTCCTGTATTTCCTCCTCGGAAAGATTTTCCTCGGTAGATAATAGTTCGGAAAAACCTACGACTGTATTCAGTGGTATGCGGATTTCATAAGTGATATTTTGCAGAAAATACTCTTTCATTTTATTTGCTGCTTCTATCGTTTCTAACGCATGCCGGGTTTCTTTTTCCGAATCACGTAATTGCCGGTGAATGCGAAAGGCACGTATGATGGCAAGAAGCATCAGGATAAGTATAATGGCAGATGCCCCGACGTATATCCAGCGATATTGTTTGGTCAACAATTCTTTATCTAATAAGGCTTTTTGGATCTTGTAATTAGCTTGATATACTTCTTCATGGCGTTGCAGCATATCTTTGTTGAGAGAGTCCCCTTTGAAGGCGGCTGTTTTGTAGATGTTGGCTGCTTCTTCGTATTGACCTGCCTCTAGCATAGCCTCTGCTTTCATCTTGAGAATACTGTTGTCATGGAAAGGCTCTATCCCCTGACAGGCTGACAAGGCCAGATCGAATGATTGGAAACACTTTCCCCAGTCTTTTATGAGCTTATAGTATACGCCCCATAGAGCATGGTAATCAATATAGTAGCTGAAGAATATATCCTTATCGTAGTACTTTTCTGCCCTTGCCAAATGCAATTTAAGGCTATCTTTGTCTTCGGCCTTAGCATAAACCATACCGAAATAGATCTCTGTTTCTAAAAAAAATGTTTCTCAATATATTTGTGGATTGCGGATCCTCTTCTACCATCTTTTTCAAGACCTCTTGTAGCAGCTCCAATTCACTGCGGGCTTCTGTATACTTCTGTTGTGCCAGATATATTCCCGCCAAATTCTCGTGTATCAGCATCAGAGAATAGTTGTTGGCATCCGGATTTACTATCAAAGCTTGTTTATAGCTTGCAACCGCTTCGTCATATTGTTCAGCAAAGTCTTGTGCTTGTGCCAAGGCGATGAGTGAAACGAATACTCCCCTGTCGTATTGGATGCGATCGGCTTCTTTTTGCATTTCCCGGGCTTGCATGATGGCGTATTCTGTGTCTCCCTGTGCACACCTGGCCTGTAATATGGATAACCAGATTGTATAATAGAGCGAGTAATCCTTATATCGGTAGCTGGCTTCTTTCAGATTCTGAAAACACCGTTCCATCTCAGAAGCGTCAGCCTGGAATTCATAGTGGCGGCAATAATCAAAAAGAGTGTATAACTCTTCTTCGTGCATTCCTTTCTGTCTGGAAAGTACAAGAGCGGAGTCGAGAAATTCTGTACCAACCTTTTTTCCTATGTATTGCTGGAAAGCATCTCTCAATATCTTTGAACGAAGTGTATCATTAGTCTCGGATTTGACGACCTGAAAAATGCTGTCGCGGAATTGTTGCTCTGTTTGGTGGGATGGGTATGCTTTTATTTGGAATAGCATTCCGGATATAAACAAAATAATTAATGTTGCTTTCTTCATGCCTTGTCCTCCTGCTTTAATGGGTGGGTGAAGACGAACCGTGAACCATCGGTATATTGCGGGTCTATCCAGATATTCCCGCCAAGGCGGCTGATGATGAGTTGACAGATAGCCAATCCAAGACCTGTTCCCTGGGATTTCTCGTTTACTCTTTCGAAGCGTTCGAATATTCTGCCTTGTTTTTCTAACGGAATGCCGCAACCGGTATCGGTGATGGAGAATTGCGCCATACCTTTTTCGTTTTGTTCTAGTAGCAGGGTGATGCTTCCTTCCTTTGTGAACTTGGTGGCATTGACTAATATATTGATTAGCACTTGGTGCAACCGGAGGGTATCGGTCTCGATTTCTAAGGATGGGAGTTCGGTTTTGAAGAAGATTTCAGCTTGTGTCTGCTTGATGCCTTCTAATGTTTGAACGATACCTTCGCATAAGTCCACGGCATCACATTGTTTAAGGTTGAACTTCATGTTCGTTACGTCAAGGCAGGATATGTCTACCACATCGTTCACCAGATTCAGTAGCAGGCGGGAGTTCAACTGGATGATATCATTGCATTGTTTCCGGGTTTCATCATCGATGCCGGGAGTGGTCAGTACATCGGAAAAGCCGGACAAGGCATTCAATGGAGTCCGGATTTCGTGGCTCATATTTGAAATGAAAAGGCTTTTGTTGCGTATCGAGTCTTCTACCGCTTTCTCTGCTTTCTGTAACTTCCGCCTTGAGAACATTAGCTTTTTGGCTTGTTTTTTCAGGTAGATGAAGCAAAAGATTGCAGCAATGATGAAACAGGGCAATATGATGAGGGCTACTAATAGCAAATGATTCTGTTGCTGATTGTTGGCCAGTTGCAGTTCGTCTATGGAGTATGTCTTGCGTAAATCCTTTACTTTATGGGAGTTGATTTCTTTGTAATCCGTTTCAATTCGGTTTCCCAATTCTTTATACAGATTGGCGGCTTTTTCATATTGCTGTTCTTGCATATACTGATTAGCAACTTTCCAGAGACTATCTTGTTTACTGTCCTGATTGGCATAACTGCTAAGAAACGGGGAAAGCAGAAATAGTAGTATGAAGACAGGCTTTTTCATGTTTTTTTGATTAGTGTCGTTGCAAAGGTAATTTTATTATAAATAGATTGTCCCAATAATCGTGCTAAAAAAAGTATAATTTATCAGCTAACTGAGATATTTCAGTAACTTTGTCTCTAAATTAAAGAAGTATATAGTATGGAAACTACCAGACAGAACAAAATATCCCGTTTGCTTCAAAAAGAATTGAGTGAAATTTTCTTGTTGCAGACTAAGTCGATGCCAGGTGTACTGATCTCTGTCAGTGCTGTGCGTATCAGCCCGGACTTGAGTGTCGCACGTGCTTATCTTAGTATCTTCCCTTCGGAAAAGGCGGAGGAGATAATAAAGAATGTCAATGATAATATGAAGTCTATCCGTTATGAGTTGGGGACCCGTGTGCGTCATCAGCTTCGTATCATTCCAGAACTGAAGTTCTTTGTGGATGATTCACTGGATTATCTTGAAAAAATAGATGAATTGTTGAAGTGAACCTTCCCTTCTACATAGCCCGGCGTTATCTCTTCTCCAAGAAGAAGCACAACGCTATCAATATCATTTCCGGCATTTCGGTGTGTGGAGTGGCATTGGCTACGTTGGCATTGGTCTGTACACTCTCCGTGTTCAATGGTTTTCAGGACATGGTGGCAGGGTTCTTTACAGCCTTTGATCCGGAATTGAAAATTACGGTTCGTGAAGGAAAAGTATTTGAACCGCAGGGGACGGCCTTTCAGGAAGTGCGCTCTTTGCCGGAGATTGATGTCTGGACGGAGACGCTGGAAGAGAATGCCATGGTGCAATATAAGGACCGTCAGGCTATGGCTATTATTAAAGGGGTGGAAGATAACTTCGAGGAGCTTACGTCTATTGATAGTTTGCTGTACGGTGCAGGTGAGTTTATCCTGCATGACTCTATCGTAGATTATGGCGTATTGGGTGTGGAATTGATATCTGAGTTGGGAACAGGACTTCAGTTTGTTGATCCCCTTCAGGTGTATGCTCCCAAACGGAATGTACGCGTGAATATGGCTAATCCTTCCGCTTCTTTCAATCGTGATTACCTTTTCTCTCCCGGTGTAGTGTTTGTTGTTAATCAGCAGAAGTATGATGCACGCTACATTCTTACTTCTCTTAGCTTTGCCCGTAATCTTTTTAATTATGACACGGAGGTGTCTGCTGTTGAATTGAAGTTGAAGCCGGGGGCGGATGTTACGGCTGTGCAGAGAAAGATTGCCCGTATTCTAGGTGATGAATTTGTGGTACTGGACCGTTATGAGCAGCAGGCTGATGTGTTCCGTATTATGGAGATAGAGAAATTCATATCTTATCTTTTCCTCACATTTATTCTTGCGATAGCCTGTTTCAATGTGATTGGTTCTCTTTCCATGTTGATCTTGGATAAACGCGAAGACGTAGAGACTCTGCGTAATCTTGGAGCTGATGACCGCTTGATAGCCCGTATATTTTTGTTTGAAGGCCGGCTTATTTCCCTGTTCGGTGCACTTTCCGGTATTGTTTTGGGGCTGTTGCTTTGCTATATCCAGCAGCGTTTCGGTATTATTTCCTTAGGTGGCGGTAATGGCGGCTTTATTGTGGATGCTTATCCTGTCAGTGTGCATGTAACGGATGTCATGCTGATATTTGTTACGGTTATCACGGTCGGATTCCTTTCGGTGTGGTATCCGGTGCACTATTTGACGCGGCGGTTACTGAAGAAATAACATCTGTTTTCGATTACAAGTAGACTCCTATAAATTGAGTGCCGGATGATGAAATACCTGTTAGTAGAAGACGAACGTTTCGCTTATGAAGAGATGAAGCGGATGATGGAGAAGTTACGCCCCGATTATCAATTGGAGGCATGGACAGCCACTGTGGAGCAGACCGTACAATTTCTGAAACATCATCCGGTAGATCTGATGTTGCTGGATATCCGGTTGACGGATGGATACAGTTTCGACATTTTTGAGCAGATGCAGGTTACGACGCCTGTTATCTTTACTACTGCTTATGATGAGCATGCCATACAAGCATTCAAGGTGAATAGTGTGGATTATCTGCTGAAGCCTGTGGAGGAAGATGATTTACTGGCGGCATTGAGGAAATTTGAACAGTTCAGGGTTGTGCAACCTCCCGTTACCGATTACAGGAAACTGGAAGAAGCATTGATGAGTAATTGTAAAAAGAACCGTTTCCTTATCCAGAAAGGTGATGCATATCATTATGTGGAGACTTCAGATATCGCTTTCTTCTACAGTGAAGAAAAAGTAGTCTTTCTGCATACCTTTTCAGATAAACGCTATATTGTGGACTATACTTTGGAACAGATAGAGCAGTTGCTGGATGAGAGGACTTTCTTCCGTGTTTCCCGCAATTGCATTGCCAATATCAATTCTATCCGTAAGATATCCAAGTACTTCAACAGTCGGTTGAAGTTGAGCCTCCAGCCTGAATGTCCGCACGAGGTTTTAATCAGTCGTGTGCGGGTTCGTGATTTCCTGAAGTGGGTGGATGGTGTACTTTAAAATGCGTTTGGGGGATGAAGAATAAATGGTATATCCTGCTTTTCATAGTGATCATTGCAATTTCTCTGTTTGCATTCCAGTATGTGGCGGAGCTTCTTTCTGACGCTCCCCGGAGCCTGAGTTTGGAGACACAGTATCTGCTCAATTTACCTGCATGCATCTTTGTGGGGATTGTTGACTTTCTCATCATTGTTATTGTTCATAAGAAGCTGGACAACATTAACAATACCATGAGAATATTTATCGATTTGCTGTTGGCATCCGTGTGGGTGAGTGGCTTCGGCATAGCGGCAAATTATATCCTGTCCATTATTCTGGAGGAACCTTGGCCGGAAGATTATGCTCTGCTGAAAATGTCTCTGCCGGTAGTACTTTGGAATAGCATGATTGTTCTTCTGATTGAGATATTCTTTTATCAGCAAAGCCAAATGGAAGCAGAGAAGAAACTGGCAATTATAGAGAAAGAGAAGATCCAGTATCAGTATGAAACCTTGAAAGCCCAGATAAATCCACATTTCCTGTTCAATAGCCTGAATGTGCTATCCTCACTGGCCTATAGTGATGCGGAAAAGACCAATCTGTTTGCTAAAAAGCTGTCAGGTGTCTACCGTTATCTGTTGTTCACAAACAATCGTCCGATGGTTACTTTGAAGGAAGAACTGGCTTTTCTGGAAAGCTATGTATTTCTGGAGAAGATTCGCTTTGAAGATACATTGTTCATCGAGATAGACGAATATGATTTGTACGGAACCAGATTGATCATTCCCGTCAGCTTGCAACTGCTGGTAGAAAATGCGATTAAGCATAATATAGCTACTTTAAAGAATCCACTTATTGTTCGGATAGGTTTTACCGATGAAGGGATCATGGTTTCCAATAATCTGCAACTGCGGAGTTCGGTAGATAGGGGAGGTGTAGGATTAGGGAATCTGGAAAAGCAATACGCCTTGTATGATAAAGCAATTGATATAGTGAAAAATGCTACAGAATTTGTGGTGAGAGTCCCTTTCCTCGAATAATCTTCTTTTTTCCTTTTGTTCCATCTTTGGGATAATGAAATTCAACAGGTCTTTCATACAGTTCGTCGGAAAAGACTTATACCGGACAAGCTAATCTCTTTTCTTTGCAATAAAATAATCTAATTTATTAGCAATGAGACGATTCTCTTATCTTTTATTTCTGTTGCTCTTAGTGGCAGCAATCGACGGTTTTGCACAAGGAGTTCTTAAAACGGAGTATATGCCTGCCTCTTCTTTCAGAGATGAAGCGGGGAATAAATTGGGTTCGGGCGATTTATTAAAATTCACCGGAGCATATACGCTGCCCTTTTCGCTGAAGCAGAATGCATCGGGACAACCTGTCATGTGGTCGGCATCGGTCAGAGGGACTTATGCGATGCTTAATAATCGACAGATGGCTTTGGATATACATCCGGATGAGGTGTTGAGTGGCAGCCTTAACCTGACACATGTACGGCCCTTGTCGAAGAAGTGGTACATGATAGCCAGTTTGGGAGCAGGTATTTATTCGGCACCGGATGCAATTACCTGGCAGAGTGTATTGGTGAATGGGGGAGTGATTTTTGTGTATAAATGCAGGAAAAATCTGGATATAGGTGTTGGGGCTGGATTGACGAATTCATTTGGAGTACCTATTGCCATGCCGATGTTCTTTCTTAACTGGCAGCTTTCCGGTAATTATGAGGTCAATGTGAATCTCTCTTCCGGTGTTGAAGTGTCCGGGGCGGTACGTTTGGGAGATCGGTTTAAGCTGAGGCTGGTGGCAATGGAAATGGATGGAATATCTTCTGTGATGGATGTAGAGGGGAAGTCTATGATATATGCTTCGGTTATGATGCGATCTTATCTCTGTCCGGAATACAAAATAGGTAAGAAGTCGTGCCTGTATTTGGGGATAGGGGGCAATTGGCTCAGGTCTGGCGATCTGACTAAACGTACGCTTAAAGGGTTTGTAGACAATATGTTCAGTGATAAGGATGATCCGTATTTCAATCCGACGGTTTACTTTTCCGCCGGAGTGAAGTGTGGGTTTTAGACAGAATGTGTTCAACAAAAAGTTGGATCAAGTTGCTCTCACTGCTCTCACTTTGTATATAAAGCAGTAATAATAAGAATCTTAAGTGTTAGTGAGAGCAACTTTTAAGAGTGAGAGCAAAAAGGGAGCTCTCACTCTTGCAATCAATCCGGATCAGGATGATGCATATATTTACTTTATATCAGGGGTTATTGTGTTGAGAACCAATGATCTATCCCTTTACCCTTAGGGGTAGCCGGGTGTTGACCTAGGTTAACAGGCCTATCAACCTTGGTTGACGAGCCGGTTAACCAAGGTTGGCAGGCTTGTCAGCCAAGGTTAACACCCGGTAATGCTTACTGTAGAGATACAGAAACAACCGGGCAAAAAGAAATAATCAATGGCTTAGTGCTGATTCTCTGCATGAGTAGAATGCCAATACTCGCTCTTTTAGCAGATACGCATACTTTGCTTGTGATTGTTTCGATAATGCCTCTGCCAGTTTCATTTTTATTTCGTTGTATTCATATACGGCTGACTTCCCCGAAGCATACTTCTCCAAAGCATAGCGATGTGCCTCTTCATTGGCAACGACGGCTTTGGAGGTCGATTCGTATTTTTCCAATGCGTTCACTGCATCCGTATAAGCTTTTTCAATCTCCTTATATAGGTTCTTTTTCTCATTTTCCAGAGACAGACGGGCATTACTCTCTTCTATTCGTGCGGTGCGGACTTCATTCCGGGTTGAAAATCGGTCGAAAAGAGGGATACTCAGTGATAAATAGACACTTTTCTGCATATTATTTTGGAGTTGCTGCCTGAAGGATGGATTTATGCTGTTCCCCGAATGGTAATAGCCGGTACTGATACCTGCACCCAATGAAAGCGTGGGGTAGTATCCTGCTTTGGCCACTTTGATGGCTTTTAAACTGCTTTGCAGTGAATAATAGGCCTGTTTTATTTGAGGCATACAGTTCAGTGCGGCTGCATAGATGGTTTGGGGCATGACGGTATCTGTCCGGGATATGTTCTCATCAAGAGAATCGATGTCGAACTCCTCATGATCTTGCAGTTCCATGAGCTGTATAAGGTCGAGGAGGGAGAGACGGAGCGAGTTTTTGGCTTCCGTTGCCGTCAGTTCATCGTCTGCCAATTGAGCTTTGACATCATATAACTGAGATTGCGGCGCTTTACCGTTTTCTATCAGAAGCAATGTCCGGTCTTCCTGCTCGCGGGTCAAGCGGATTTGTTCCTGGGCAATCTTATGGATTTCCTTGTTCAGCAGGATCTGGAAATAGCAGCTTGTGACATTCAGTGATAAATCGTTTTCTATAAGTTCCTTATCAGCTTCGGCTGCCATCAGGTCGAACTTGTTGCGTGATACGGATGCACTCCGCCGGAAACCTGTAAAAAGAGGCATTTCTGCGCTTACGGAGAAGGAAGAACTTTGTGTATTGCTGTCTTCGTATGCATTACTGCGGTTGAGTGAGCGTCCGAAGTCGAACTTCTGAGAAGTTCCGGCACTGAGGTCGGGCAGGAAACTGTTTTTTAAAGTGCTTTTTTCTACTTTTAGTTTTTCAATACGGTTCCGGCTTTGTTTTACTTCAATATTGTGCCGGATGGCGTGATCGATGCACTCTTGGAGAGACCATCTTCTATTTTGTGCCTGTACATTGCCGATAAAGGCAAAAGTCGTGATTACCACGCTTATCATCATAAATTTCTTCATATTAAACGATGTTATGAAAATGTTATCGCTATGTTAAGATTATTCCAGCATGGCAAACTGCTCGTTCCAAAGCCTGAAGTATGGTCCACCTGCATCGTAGAGCTGGCTGTGTGTGCCGGTTTCTGCCACTTTACCCTTGTCAATCACTATAATGTTGTCGGCACATCTCACTGTAGTCAGTCGGTGGGCAATAATGATTACTGTTTTCCCCTTTCCGGCCAGTGCATCCAGCGTTTCTTTTACATAACGTTCGGCTATGGAACCCAGTGACGAGGTGGCTTCGTCGAAAATCAAGATTTCCGGTTCTTTATACAGGGCACGGGCTATGGCAAGTCTTTGCCGCTCGCCTCCGGAAAGGGTTGCGCCGTGTTCGCCTACTTGAGTCATGTAGCCATTAGGCAGCCTGTCTATAAAATCTGTCAGTCCGAGCTGTTTCACCAGACAGCTAATCCGTTTCATGTCCGGTTGTGTATCACCGAGCGCAATGTTTTCGGTGACGGTTCCGGCAAACAGCTCGATTTGCTGGGGAACGGTACCTACCCGGCGCCGGAGGCTGCGATTGTCAATCTGTGCAATGTCATAGTCTCCAATGCGGATGCGTCCGGATTGAATGGGGTAGATGTGCTGTAAAAGGGAAATCAGTGTTGTTTTACCCGAACCGCTTTCTCCGATGACGGCAGTAGTCTTGCCCTTTTCTATGGTTAGATTCAGGGAGTTGAATACTTCCTTGCGTGAACCGTATCTGAAAGAAACATTCTCAAAAATGATGTCGCCCATCATGTCCGGTTCCAGAATGATCTTTTGTTCATTGTCCTGCTCTCTTTCCAAATCCATAATCTGAAACAGACGGTCGGCGGCTATCAATGCATCCTGAATAGTCTGGTTGGATGATATCAGCGAACCGATGGGTGAGATGACGTAACCGACCAGAGAGTAGAATACCATGAGCGTGCCGGGTGTCATCTCTTGATCGATAACCAGAATACTGCCTAGCCACAAGATAGCGATTGTGATTCCTGTAGATACGAATTGGATGCCTCCTTGTGCCATGATGGAACCGTAAATACTTCGGTAAGTATTCTTCAATAAATGTACAAAACGGCTTTCTGTCTTCAGGTTGGCATACTCTTCGATGCCGAAACGCTTAATGGTTGAAATGGAGTTGATGGATTCTACTAATTGGGATTCCAGATCGGCACTGCTTTCCATGATGCTGCGTTGGTACTTCCGGTTCAGTTTGTTGAACCCCCAGAAGATGAGCAGGAATAGCGGTGCTGATATCAGGGGCATGACTGCCAGCTTCCAGGAGTAAATGAACATCAGGCACAGGGAGAACACCAGTATCATGATATTCACTACCAGATCGAGAGATACGTTGTTGATGAAGTTGCGTATTTTCACGGCATCGTTCACGCGTGAAATGATTTCTCCTACGCGCATGGTGTCGAAGAATTGTTGAGGCAGGGTCAGCAGGTGTTTGTAATATCCCAGGATCAGGGCTGCATCGATTCTTTGTCCGGTTTTCAGTGCCAGAATGCTTTTCATTGCACCGATGAAGGTACGCAGCAACAGGATAATGAGCATAATCACTCCCATCAGATTCAGCAAATTGGTGTTTTTGTCGACCAGTACTTAGTCTGTGATTTTGCCTACATAGATAGAAGTGGATAATCCCAAAATACTGAAAACAAGTGCACCGAAGACGGCTTGCAGCATTACGGACTTGTGAGGTGCCAGCAATGAAAGGAATTTCTTGCTCATGCTGGTTTGCTGATTTCCCTTTTTGAAGGTCTCTTCCGGTTCCATCAATACCAGTATGCCTGTCCAGTCGTGCCGGAAGTCTTCGTGTAAAACCTTATGCATCCGTCCGTCTCCGGGATCCATATATGTGATGTGTGTCTTCGTCACTTTGTAGATTACAACAAAGTGTTGAAGTTGTTTGTGATTTACCAGCACATGTGCGATGGTTGGCTTGGGAATCGTGTACAGTGCATCGAACTATGCGCGGACGCCTTTGGCGGATAATCCCAGTTTGTTGGCGGCTTCTATCAGTCCTAATACATTCGTACCTTTCTGGTCGGTGAATGCATATTGGCGGATGCGCGATACCGGGAAGCGCAGTCCGTAGTGGGCGCATACGGAAGCCAGACAGGCTGCTCCGCAATCGGTGATGTCATGTTGTTTGATCTTAGTACCTTTTTTATTATTTGCTACTTAATGTTTACTTACTGTTTTTGGGCTATCATCTCATTAGCCGCATATTGCCTTGGATTTGCCCAGTCGTCAATCTTCTGATAAAGCAGATCGAACAGGGAGCGGCGTGTCACCATGAAGTGTGTGCTGGCGGTCATACCTTTTTTCAGCTTTCCTATCTGTCCGTTTTTCAGTGTCAGGTAATCTTGTTCCATTTCACATTTCACTTTATAGAAAGAGTTGCCTTGATTGTCCGTCAGAAAGTCGGAGGAGATGTCTTTTACCTTTCCGGGTAGTGTGCCCCATTCGTTATAATTGAAAGATTCCACTTGTATATTGACCGGCATACCTATGTTCATAAAACCGATATTCCGGGGAGTGACGTATACTTCGAGGCAGAGTGTGGAGTCGGGACTGATTACTGCCAGTGATTGTCCGGCTTGAATGCTACTTCCCCGATATATGCCGGAGAACTGGTCGAGCGTGCCGTCTACCGGACTGCGGACGATATACATATCTTGGTCTTTTACCTCTTGCTTGAGGCTGGTACTCATCTCATTGCGTGAATTGCGGTAGCTGTTCAAGTCAGCTTGCCAGGTGCTAAGTTGACTCTGTGTCAATGAAGCCAGTTCGTTTTGCTGGGTTTGATATTGATAATAGTATTTGTCATATTCTTCTTCTGAAATTACTTTCTTTTCAAACAATGTCTTGTTGCGTTTATACTCTTTTTCCGCTTGTGCCAGGGAGGTTTCAAGTTCTTTCTTCTTTTTGGTGAAGTAAGTGTACTCCTGCCGGCGGACCGGAGAGCGGAATGTGGCAGGATGCTCGCCTTTTGCCAGATATGCCAAGTCGGTAAGATGTGCCTCGTGATCATTCAGACGGTTAGTCTGGTAGTTGATTTTGTAGTCGGAACTGTTTGTGCGGAAACGCAGAAGGATATCGCCCTTGCTGACTTGTTCGCCTTCGCGAACATAAACAGAGTCTACCAGTTCCGTGATAGCTGATTTAATTTCAGTCTTTTCCGTTACGGGGCGAACTACTCCACTGCCTTGTACGGAAATGTCTACATAAATAAAGGGAAGTGCGGCCATGGTTGCCGTAATGGCTAATAGAACGACCCAATAAATAATCTGGGACTTTGTGGTGTGTTGATAGATGTAAGTTTCTAAACTGTTTTCTATCCATTCGTTTGGTAATAGCATATCTTTTTGTTTTTTAGTGATTTATACTTTTCTCTTTTTTCTGTGAAGCAAAAGTACGGGGTTGACGGCGGAAGATAGGTTATAGGTATGTTATCGCTATGTTAAATAGTTTGTGAGTTGAATTATATGTTTTTACTTCATTTAATACAGTCATCCGGTTCAGAACTTTAAGCAATAATGCTGAAGAGCCTGTTCCGGAAAGAAAGCGAAGTGACTGAAAAATCAGGAATATAGTTGCAAAGAGTCATCAGAATAGACTATAAACTTACAACTACTGTTTTTAGAGAGTATAAAATAAGGACTTATCCACCGGATTTCTGTCTTTATATGCAGTATATTTACATCTTTTTTACCGAATATGGAGAATTGAATCTCCGTATCTATATATCTTACAAGTCAGTTCTCTATATCCGGTGCGTTCGGTCTCTATTTCCTGTGCGTTGGATATAGAGATCCAGCACATTGGATGTTGATATCCTGTAGATAGTATCTTAATACTTGGCACATTGCTTGTTCCGATGCAGCAGATTGCTTGTTATTTTACTGTAGAATAATTGTACGTATTTCTGTATCGAACTGTAGAATAGCAGATTGCGGATTTTTATTCCCGTCTTTCCTTTGGGACGTCCTTCTGGGCGTAAAGAAACGATTCTCGGAGGACTGATAATACAAAATGTCAGAATGATACCTAGGTTCCATCCGGTATAGAAAAGAATAAAAGTGATTAGTGTTTGGTGATAAGTGATTAGCGCCATTCGGTATATTATTTTTTAGACGCGGATGACACGGATAACGCGGATTTAAAAGGCTGCGCTATAAACGTGGGGCTATTCCGTCGACAAAACCTCCCCTTTCGTAGATTTTATTTTCAGCTCTTCTTTCTCTCCCTTACATTTGCATCAAAATCTGTAGAGACTCTCTCTAAATAGCGTTTTTTCATGTATTATTGACTGTGCCGTTCCACCCCCGTGAGGGGAGGGGACGGTTTTCTTTTTATGGGAATCTTTATCAGATATATTTTTTCTATATCTTTGCATCACTGATAATCTAATATGGAAAACATAACAATGAAATTGTCAACAATCAAAGTGATAAGACTTTTGCTGTTTATTGTCTTACTGCTTAATTTCCCGCTTCATGCACAAGATCACTATGCGTTTACTCCCATTGATTGCAGTGACGGACTTTCGGGTAACAGAGTCCGCAATATCATTCAATTGCGGGATGGGCGCATTGCAATCAATGCCAATGAGATCGTCAGCATCTACGATGGGACTTCTTTTCAATATTTTCATTATAATAAAAGTAACATAATTCCTCTTAATGACTATGTTGGGCATCATCGCATTTATGTGAATGAGGACTATATTTATATCAAAGACTGGTATAAGCTAATGGCCATCAACATCAATGAAGAACGCTTTGAACAGCATTTGGACGATCTGTTTAAGTCTTATGGTGTAAAGGGGGCGTTGGTGAACTTCTTTGTAGATGAGTCAGGTAATTATTGGATGCTGACGGATGATGATGTACTGTTGTACAGGGATTATGCCGGGGGAAAGACAGTTGAGTTTCTGAAGGATGTTTCAATGAACGGAGATATGCGTGACAGGCTTCTGGACATAGCGGTAGTAAACCGGCAAGTTTTCTTGTTCTACAATTCAAGCCTCATGGTCTGTTATGATCTGGAAACATCCAGGGAATTATACCGGGAATATGCACTGGTTGGAAAGCAGGATAGGTCTGCTACCCTGTTGGTTGTCCCCCGGGGAAAGTACTTGTACTATTTGATGAATGGGCGAAAGACTGAAGCTTTACGGTTTGATATTGAACTGCGTAAGTGGGAAGTAATATTAGAGACTGAATATAGGCTGAATGTGCTTTCTGTAGGTAAAGAGCACGATATATGGATAACCAGTCAGGCCGGCTTGTGGGTATGTGACGAAAAACTGCAAAACAAACAATTCATCCCTACGCTGGAATTTGTAGATGGTAAAGAGATAAAAACGGAAGTCAGCACAGTCTTTAATGATAACCAGGGAGGAACTTGGATCGGGACTTTGGACAGGGGAATATGTTATTACCATCCTAACCGCTTTAAATTCAAAAATATAGGTAAAGTGTTCTTCCCTAATATTGATCAGAATGGGGAAGTTAGTGTGTCGTGTTTTGTAGAGGACACTCATGGCGAAATCCTGGTAGGTACCCGCCAGGGACTTTTACGGTACTCTTTATCTGAGAGCAAATTGTCTTTTGAGGCAGGATTACCCCGCAATTTACGGTGCAATGGGTTAACTAAAGATAGCCGGCAGCGGATATGGCTTTCATCGGTTGAGGCATTATTCTGCATTCAGAATGGAAAGAGCAGAAGTTATCCTGTACGTGATGTGGCGAAGGTATTTGAAGCACCGGATAAGAACCTGTATATCTGTTCATATATAGATGGCCTGTGTCTTTTGAATCCTGATACCGGAGAACTTAAGAAGATAGCAGAAAGTGAAGGACGACAAATCAACTCCGTTTCACAGATCAGGAATTATAAAGAGGGTATGCTGATAGGAATCTGCAATTTAGGACTGTTTACCTATGATTATAAAAATCAGGTTCTGACAGCGCCGGTGTTTAAAGATAAAAAGGCTTGGCAAGATTTCTATGATATCCATCGTTATTCTGATTTGTACGTAGATAGCCGTAATCTGATTTGGCTTGCCACACAGGATGGCCTGATAGTCTGGAATCCGAAGAATGAAGAGATCAGGATGTTTTATATGGAAAACGGCTTGGTAAACAACAGTATACAGGCAATATCTGAAGATCGTCACCACGTGATGTGGATTACCACTTCTTATGGAATATCTTGTGTGAATGTAGTTCAGGAAGGGGGAAGAACAGAATACTCTTTCTCCAACTTTAACCATAGTGATGGAGTGATAGAACGGGAATTCCTGGAAAGATCCGTATATGTAACGAAGGATGATGTGATTCTGATGGGAGGAATTGATGGTTTCAACGAATTCAGAATTAATAAACTGCCTCCGGTGAAACAGGATATGAAGCCTCTTTTCGTGAGCTTTCATCTTTTCGGGAAAAAGGTGGAGATGGATAAGGCTTATGATGGCAATATACTATTGAGCGAGCCTGTAAGCGCAACTCAAAAGATTATCTTGAATTATGATCAGAACTTTGTATCGTTTGATTTCTCTGCATTGAATTATATCAATAGATCACAGACTCACTATCGCTACCGGCTGACGGGGTTGGATAAAGAGTGGCACGAAATAGTTTCTCCCACGGGGACCGGAACTGCCTCTTATGCCAATCTTCCTCCGGGTACGTATGATCTGGAAGTATATGCGGCAAACAACAGTAAGCAGTGGGGAAGTAGCTGTGCAACTATACAAATCATTGTAAAGGACCCGTATTGGAAAACTCCTTTGGCTTATTTTATTTATTGCCTGTTGATTGCCCTTGCCATATATTGGGCCCTTTCCAGTTATTTGCGAATGAATAAGAGGAAGTTGCAAAAAGCTCAGGAAGAAGAACTGAATCAAATGAAATTCCGCTTCTTTACCAATATAAGCCATGAATTCCGCACCCCCCTGACTCTGATCATAACTCCATTGGAATCTCTTATTAAGGAAGTCGGCGACATAGCCCTGAAAAAGAGATTACAATCCATTTACCGTAATTCCAAAGAACTGTTGAACCTCGTCAATCAATTGCTGGACTTCAGACGTTTGGAAGTTCATGGAGAGAAACTGTTTCTTGTTAAGGGGAATATAGCGGAGTTTGTTTCTTCGGTAAAATCCTCTTTTGATTATCTGGCTCAGGAAAAAGAGATTTCTTTTGAGATAGATGATAAGATTGCAGAAGATTTATATATAAGTTTCGACCGTGAGAAGATACAAAAGGTACTGAATAATCTATTGTCTAATGCATTCAAGTTCACACCTGTAGGAGGTATGGTAACGATAACTCTCGATACCTGTAAGGAACCGGACGGGGTACAGTATTTCCGTCTTTGCGTGAAAGATACCGGAGCAGGGATTCCACGAAAGAATCTTTCCCATATTTTTGATCGTTTCTATCAGGTGAAAGAGGAAGAAGATAAAATAGGTAGTGGAATTGGTCTTCATCTGGTGAAAGAGTATGTAGAATTGCATTCCGGAAAGATAGAAGTGGAGAGTGAAGTAAATAAAGGCAGTTTGTTTACTGTATATCTACCTGTGCGCACTGATGTAGAAGTGGATACAGAGTTACCGGAAGAGGAAGATACTTTCATCGGGGATGAATTGAACCCTGATGCGGAAAGTGATCAGGACCTGCAAACGGATAAAGAGTACACCATACTTTTAGTTGAAGATAATAAAGAATTCCGGCATTACATGTTTGAACTGCTTTCCAAGAAATACAATGTATTGGAGGCCGGTGATGGTGAAGAAGGAGAGCGGATTGCCACTACAAAGTTTCCCGATTTGATAATCAGCGATATCATGATGCCGAAAGTGGATGGACTGGAGTTATGTAAACGCATCAAGTCCAATATACAGGTGTCGCATATCCCTGTCATATTACTGACTGCCCGTTCTACGGACGAAAGTAAATTGTTCGGGTACGAATCCGGTGCGGATGAATATATATCCAAACCGTTTAATCTGGATATCCTGTTATTGAGAATCCAGAAACTGATAAACGAAGAGAAAGCCCGTCAGAAGTCTTTTTCACAGGGAATAAATATTAATCCGGGAGAGGTTACCATCACTTCTATTGATGAACAGTTTATAGAGAAGGTTTGCGTATTGATTCAAAAGAATATAGATAATCCCGAATATTCGGTAGAGAAGCTGAGTGCTGATGTTGGGATGGAGCGTACGGTACTATATCGTAAATTGAATGCTATTGCCGGCCAGACTCCTTCTGATTTTATTCGTTCCATTCGTTTGAAGTATGCCGCTCAATTACTGAGTAAAGGATATCAGGTAGGCGAAGTGGCCGATATGGTTGGTTTCAATACTCCTAAATATTTCACAAAGTACTTCAAACAGACGTTTGGTGTAACGCCTTCTCAGTATAAGGCTAATATGACTGGGGAGAATTGATTCATAACTGTAGGGTTATGAATCAGCTACGAGCTACAAACTACAAGTGCCTTTCGAAACATAGCGCAGCTACTTGTAGCTTGTAGCTCGTAACTAATTACTATGTTCCCTCCCCTCAAACCCTTGCCTGCTGTGCATTTTCCCTTTGAAAACAACGAAATGTACCCTAAAAAGCAACGAGCTGACCCCTACTCAGAGTCGCCTTCCCGGTACTTTTGCAATTGAAATAACCGAGTATTAACCCATAAATCAATTGCCATGGAAAATGCACCTTAAAAGTCGTATCATGTTTTTTACCTTTATTTCTAACTTTAATTGATTAACTGTTTTATGAATTATTTAATGCATGAAAAATCATAATCTGTTTTTAACACCAGATTACCGGTATCGTTTACCGGAATCTAATTTTAAGAAGCTAATACTTTCACTGATTATCCTTCTGAGTTTTGTTCATGTGGCAGCACAGAATAATATAAATATCAGTGGAACTGTTGTGGATGATCAGGGGGAAGCTGTGATAGGAGCCAGTGTAGTTGCTCAGAAAAGTAAGAATGGTACAATAACCGATGTGGAAGGTAATTTTAAACTGTCGGTTCGTTCTAATGATGTTTTGACTATCTCTTTTATAGGATATATCACCCAAACAGTTCCGGTGTCCGGTAAAAACAATATTGTTGTGACGCTGAAAGAAAATAGTATGTTGCTGGATGAAGTGGTAGTCACTGGTTTTGGACTTGCCCAGAAGAAGGCTTCCGTCACGGGTGCAATTTCTTCTGTGGGTGCACAGGAATTGGCTCATGCAAAGTCGGTAACGGCTACAGGTGCATTGGTAGGTAAGCTCCCTGGTGTAAACTTCCGTCAGGATAACGGACGTCCGGGTGCCGCTCCCAATATCCAGATCAGAAACATGGGAACACCCTTAATCATTATTGACGGTGTGCAGAAAGATTCCGGTAATCTGAATAACCTGGATTTCAATGATATCGAATCTGTTTCTGTATTGAAAGATGCTTCGGCGGCTATTTACGGTATGCAGGCCGCTAATGGTGTAGTAGTGATTACTACCAAAAGAGGACAGAAGAACCAAAAGTTGAAGGTCAATGTGAATGGGTATTATGGATGGCAGTTACCTTCCAACTATCCGAAACCGGCTTCTGCAGAAGATTATCTGGCGGCTATCATACAGACTGAAACTATAAATGGAACTCCGAGAACCGTTACGAAAGAAGAGTACCAGAAATGGGTGGATAAGGTTGACGAAGACCATACTTCTTTCGACTGGTATAAGTACATTTGGGTGAGTGCGCCACAATCTTATGTGAATGCAAATGTATCCGGTGGTACGGAGAAAGTCAGATATTACCTGAGCTTGGGACATATTGATCAGGAAGGGAATATCAGAGGTTTTAAGGGCTTCAACAGAACCAATATGCAGTCTAATATCGACATTGATATTACAAATAAGTTCAAAGTCGGTGTAGCAATCAACGGACGTATAGAGACTACCGATAATCCGGGGTTGCCGGGTGACGACTATAATCTGCCTATCTATGGAGCTTATAATAACCTGCCGACTAAAAAGCCTTATGCCAATAATAATCCTAAGTATCCGGCTATATCGGCACCTTGGGCTCAAGATAGCTTCGGCTGGATGAATTACGAGCATGCAGGGAGATATAAGGATCAGTGGAAGGTTATTCAGATTAACGGTACTGCTGAATATGAAATACTGAAAGGTCTGAAAGCAAGAGGACTGTTCAGCTATTGGTTGGCAAACAGAAGACAGTCGAACCGGGAATACTCCTATAAATTCTATGAGTATGACAAAGAGAGTGATATCTACAATGTAGTGGAAACAGGTACGGCACGTTATACGGAAAGAAGTATGGAGATGAAAGAAGAACTGACTTCCAATATTCAGCTGTCGTATGAAAATACGTTTGCACTTCATCATGTGAATGCTGTTGTGGGCTTTGAGGCAAAAAAAGGTACTTATCCAAGAATGTATGCATTGGGAAATCCACCAGCAAACGGAATCCCTTATATTGATAAAACCAGTCTGTCTACTTTTACCGATGGCATTGGTAACCCGCAGACACGTATGGGATATATAGGCCGCCTGAACTACGACTACGCAAATAAGTACATCATAGAATTATCCGGCAGATATGATGGCTCTTACCGGTATAAACGAGGGAAACGTTGGGGATTCTTCCCATCGGCTTCTATTGGTTACCGGGTTACGGAAGAGAAGTTCTGGCAGGATGTCGATTTCTTGAAAGACAATATCACCAATCTGAAAATCCGTGCTTCTTATGGTGTATTAGGTGAAGAATTGGGTACAGCTTTAAGTCATATTGTAGGCTATAATTATAATGACGGTGGTGCTGTGATTGACGGTGGGCTGGTTACCGGCAGTACTGTTACAGGATTGGCAACCGATAATATCACATGGGGTAAATCGAAGATACTGAATATCGGTATTGATCTGGGCTTCCTGGATAATCGCCTGAATGCCTCTTTTGACTATTTCAACAGAGATCAGACCGGATTGCTGGCAAGCCGTTATGATGTGCAGATTCCGGAAGAAGTGGGATTCTCACTGCCTCAGGAAAACCTGAACTCTAATTATGCCAGAGGATTCGATGCCTCTGTGAATTGGAGAGACCGAATCGGAGATGTGAATTATACAGTAGGAGGTAACGTTACTTATTCACGCTGGTATGTAGGAGACCGGTACAAACCCAGATTCTCCAGTGAATGGCAGAAGTTCCGTTATCAGGCAGGAAATATAAAAGGACGTTATACGGATGTGGAGTTCTCGCTCGTTTCGGATGGACAGTTCCAGAGTTGGGAAGAAATAGCAAACCACCCTATTGATCAGGACCATCAAGGTAATATTACTTTGAAGCCCGGTGATGCAAAATATAAAGATATGAATGGAGATGGTTTAATTAATGATGCTGACTGGCGTGCAATTGGTTATCGTAAAGGAGGTACTCCATGGGTGAACTTTGCATTTAATCTGGCCCTGGACTGGAAGGGTATTGACTTCCGTGCAGATTTTGTAGGTGCAACAGCATATACGTATGTTCAACAGGGATTCCTGAGATATTTCGATTCTAATAAGAATATCTCCCAATATCTTTGGGATAACTCAACCAGACTTGTGGATATTTGGGATGCTGACAGTGGTTTTAATATTGGTAAATATCCGTTGGCTTTACGTACCCGGAATAGCAGTGATTGTACACATTGGCCCAGTGACTTCTGGTATACCAATATGACTTATCTGAAGATGAGAAATGTGGAGATAGGCTATACTCTGCCTCAGAAATGGACGTCAAAAGTAGGGATATCCCGGTGTCGTTTTTATGTTTCAGGACAGAATCTGTTCTCATTGAAGAATATTGATATTGATATTGATCCTGAGATTACGGCGGAGGACGGTATGGCTTATCCGAATATGAAAGTAGTGAACTTTGGTTTTTCCGTTGATTTTTAATTACCTTTATACGCATCAAGATGACAAAAATAAAATTGATAATCATATCCGCCCTTTTCTTAATGGGGGCTGCCGGTTGTTCGGAATCCTTTTTGGACCAGGAACCTGAAAATGTGATACCTGAAAGTATGATTTATGAAGATAAAGAGCTTGTATTATCCGTACTTTCAAATTTGTATGGCAGAGTAAACTGGGGACAGAATAATGGGGATTATGGAAGTTACGACCAGTTGGACGAAGCTAATAAATGCTATGGAAGTCCGTGGGTGATATTCACGGAGTATGACCGGAACTCATGGAGAGTCCGCGATTATGACTTTGTACGCCGGGTGAATTTGTTTTTACAGGGCGTCAGAGGCAGTAGTGCACTTCAGGATAGTGAGAAAAAGGCTTTTGAGGGAGAGGCTCGTTTCCTGCGTGCCTGGCATTATTTCCACATGGCGCGTACTTTGGGGGGTATGCCGCTTATTGGAGACCAAGTGTTTAATTATGAATCGGGAATAGATGTGGAAACCTACCAGGTGCCACGTTCCACAGAGGCGGGAATCTATGATTATATAATCAGCGAATGTGATGAAATTGCCCGCCAGCTGACCGAACAAACGACTATAAATTCTGCCCGGGTCAATAAATGGGCGGCTTTAATGTTGAAGGCACGTGCTTCCGTGTATGCAGGTTCCATTGCAAATTATGGTAATAAGATTACTCCGACTCTGAAGACAGATAATGGAGAAGTCGGTATCCCGGCTGATTTAGTTACTAAATACTATGAGACTGCATTGGCTGCTGCTGAGGAAGTTATAGAAAACAGTCCTTATGAATTGCAGATTTCCGATCCTCAGGATTTAGGACTGAGCTTTTATAAGGCTGTATGTCAGAAATCGAATAATAAAGAAGTTATTTGGGCTTTGGACCGATCTGTGACTGATAAAGTAACAACTAATTTTACAGCTTGGTGTATGCCTTTCTCTTTGAAAGATGGAATACAAGGAAATGCTCTGGGAGCACTTCTCAATTTAGTGGAATCTTTTGAAAACAAGGATGGAAGCAACTCCGAGATAAAGACGCATGATGCTAATGGTAACTTTGTGTTCTATGATAATCCGGAAGAGCCTTTCGAAATGAAAGATGCCCGATTGTGGGGAACTGTGATATGGCCTAATGCACTTTATAGAAGTGAGCCGGTGGCTCTACAAGCAGGTTTGTTGATTAAGGATACGGAGAATCCGAGTCAATGGAAAACAAGAATCAGCTCTTTAGGCGGAATCACTGAAGACGGGCAGCTAATCACTGCACTGGACGGACCGTTAGCAACGGCAGGCGACAGATTTAATAAGACCGGTTTCTTGGTACGCAAATTCCTGGACGAAGCGGCTAATGCGGGATCGGATACGCAGAATAGTGAGATGTGGTATCCCCGTTTCCGTTTCGCAGAGGCTTTACTGATTGCAGCGGAAGCAGCTTATGAATTAGGAGGAGCGAACAAGGTGAAGGCCGTCGAATATATAAACAGAGTTCGTGCCCGTGGTGGGATTAAAGAATTAACGGAATCTACGATCACTTTTGAGCATATTGTGAACGAGTATAGGGTTGAGTTTGCTTTTGAAGATCATCGTTGGTGGGATTTGAAACGTTGGAGACTTGCCCATACTGTATGGAATGGAGTCATTGACAGTCCGACTGCACAGATGTATTCCCTTTTCCCCTATAAGGTGTATGCACCCGGTTCGCCAGATGATGGTAAGTGGGCTTTTGAGAAAAGCAGATCTTACATGGCGCCGAATGCAAGGAACTTCACCATGCGGTGTTATTACGGTTCGATTGATGATGGCTGGATTAACAAGAATCCGAAGCTGGTTAAAAATCCATTACAGTAATATAATAACTAACGATTAGATTAAATAAAATGAAGAATATCAATAGCCTTATATTAATCCTTGGCTTGTTTCTGGTAACCGGTTGCGAGCTGGATAACTTCGATGAACCTAAAAGTGAGTTTAAAGGTAGGTTTGTCTATGAGGGTGAAGCATTGCAATTAAGAGGGACTGCCTATGACAATGATTGTATGATGTATGCTTATCAGGAAGGACCTGAGTATGAAGATCAGGGTGCTATCAATTTGTTTGTTAACTCTGATGGCGAATTTAATTCTTTAATGTATAACGGCTTCTATAAGATTGTGTTGAGGCAGGACAGAGGCCCGTGGGTTCCTAGGAAGGATACGATTGAAGTAAACATTAAAGGTAATCAGGTATTGGATGTTGAGGTTACTCCTTATTTCCTTATCAAAGATACTGAAATTGATTTCCAGAATAAGGTGGTAAAGGTGAAATGCAAGATAAATCAGGTGGTTGAGACTGCTTCTATTGACAGGGCCGTGATCTATATATCCAAAACAAAGCTGGTGGATAATGTTGCGAAGATAGCGGAGAAGTCATTCACCAATCTGATTCCGGGTGAGCATGAATTCACTTTCGACCTGAATGATAACGGGGTTACTGATGCTGCTAAGTTTTTATATGCAAGAATCGGAGTTAAGGCACGGGAAGGAAATGATTATATATTTTCCGAGGTCACTCAACTGAGATAGATTATTTTCATTAGGTAATTCATAATATAAACAAGTAAAAAAGAAACCATGAACATGAAGTTTTATTTAAAAATCAGTAGTATGCTGGTGGCTGCGGCTTTCTTGTCGACCTTACCTGTCGAGGCCCAGACTTTCCGGCAAACCAAACAGGGAATAACGGGTGCTACGCAGGGAATGGATATTGAAATCCAATTCGTCAGCCCTGAAATTGTACGTGTGGTGAAGGCGCCCGAAGGACGTAGCTTTACAAAGAAAAGCCTTTCTGTGGTTAAAAGCCCTGAAAGCCTAGCTGTAACGACCGAGAAGAAAGGAGAAACCGTTTCCCTGAAAAGCAATGCTGTACGCGTTGATTTCAATGTAGGGACCGGACGGATTTCTTTCTTTGACAAGCAAGGAAAGGCATTGTTTACCGAGAAAGATTATGGTGCTCAGTTTACTCCTTTCAATGATGCGGGGAACCAGACTTTCAGTGTGCGTCAGGCCTTTTTGCTGGATAAGGATGAGGCTATCTATGGTCTGGGACAGCAACAGGTTGATGACCTGAATCAGCGCAATCATAAACATTTCATGCGTCAGCGTGCATTGTATGCCAGTGTTCCAATTATTCAGTCTACAAAAGGGTACGGGATGTTTTGGGATAATTATTCTCCAACCACTTATACAGATAATCTGCAGGAGATGTCCTTTGATTCGGAAGTGGGAGAATGTATGGATTATTACTTCATGTATGGCGGTAATGCCGATGGTGTGATAGCGCAAATACGTGACTTAACAGGACAAGCACCTATGTATCCGTTATGGACATTCGGTTTCTGGCAATCGCGTGAGCGTTACAAATCACAACAGGAAACGATGGAAGTTGTGGATAAGTATCGTGAGTTAGGGATTCCTTTGGATGGAATTATTCAGGACTGGCAATATTGGGGACCAAACTCTAACTGGAACTCTATGAATTTTGATAATCCGGAGTTCCCTGATCCTCAGAAGATGATCGATCATGTGAAGAAGAAAAATGCGAAGATTATGATCTCTATATGGGCTTCATTCGGGCCGGATACGAATCCGTACAAGGACTTGGAGAAAATCAATGCATTGTTCAACTTCAAGACATGGCCTGCAGACGGGGGAGTGAAAGCTTATGATGCTTATAATGAAAAAGCACGTGATATTTATTGGGAGCACTTGAATAAAGGTCTGTTCAGTAAAGGTATTGATGCCTGGTGGACAGATTCAACGGAACCTGACCATCTGGATGTTCAGGAAAGAGACTTTGATATCCCGACAGCAATGGGAACTTATCGCAGCGTAGTAAATGCTTTCCCGTTGATGAGTAACAAGGGAGTTTATGAGCATCAGCGTGCTGTAACCTCTGATAAACGCGTGTATCTGCTGACTCGTTGTGCATTTGCCGGACAACAGCGTTATGCGGCGAATACCTGGTCGGGCGATGTTATGTGTAATTGGGAAACATTCCGTAAGCAGATTCCTACAGGCTTGAACTTTTCTCTATCGGGAATACCTTACTGGAATACGGATATAGGTGGATTCTTTAACTGGCCTTATCATGGTGGGGCTGAAAATAAAGCTTATCATGAACTGTATACCCGCTGGTTTCAATATGGTACATTTCTGCCCATGCAGCGTTCGCATGGAAGTGGCGTGAAAAAGGAAATCTACAATCTGGGTAAAAAGGGTGACTGGGTGTATGATTCGGAAGAGAAATACATAAACCTGCGCTATGCACTGCTGCCGTATCTGTATTCAACAGGATGGCAGGTGACTGATAATGCAGGTTCTTTCCTCCGTGCCTTGTTCATGGACTTCAACGAAGATAAGAAGGTACACACTATCAGTAATCAGTATATGTTTGGAAAGGCATTTCTTGTGACTCCTGTAACCAGGAATATGTATGTATTCTCTGATAAGGAACAGTGGAAAGATCCGTATGAAGATTTTAGCAAGACAGGAACACAGGATGTTTATCTTCCTAAGGGAACCAAATGGTTTGACTTTTGGACGGGAGAAATGTTGAATGGCGGACAGATGGTTACCAAAGAGGTTCCTATCGATATTATTCCATTGTATGTACGTGCGGGTTCCATTGTTCCTTTTGGGCCGAAAGTACAGTATTCTACAGAGAAGAAATGGAATAATCTGGAGATACGCATTTATCCCGGAGCCGATGGCGAATTTGTGCTGTATGAAGATGAAAACGATAATTATAACTACGAGAAAGGTGCTTATTCAACCATTAAGTTTACTTGGGATGATGCAAACCGGACGTTGAATATCGCAGATCGGGAAGGAACTTTCCCCGGTATGTTGAAATCACGTAAGTTCAATATAGTTGTAGTGGATAAGGAGAATGGGACAGGGAGTGTTCAGTCGACGAAATTCACGAAATCGGTTTTATATGGCGGGAAGAAGAAATCGGTTAAGCTATGATCGGATTTGATTTGTTGGGTTCTCAATACTAATTTTTCACTACGGATTACACGGATTCGCACAGGTTGTCTATATAAAAAATATTTTCCTTTAACCTGTGTGAATCTGTGTAATCTGTGGTGATTTCTGATATAGCCTTGTGTCCTTTTTATGGATAGTTAGCGTGAACTCAGCTTCTTTCTATATACAACCACCATTATCATAATGCCTATAACCATCAGAGCCAGTGCTGCATAAGCGATGCCTTCCGTTACATGCAGGCTCTTCGGATCAAAGCGCATTTCGATGGTATGCTTTCCGGCAGGGACGTACATAGAACGCAGGATATAGTCTGCACGGGCAATGTCGGCAGGCTCTCCGTCAATGGTGGCTATCCAGCCGTCCGGATAATAGATTTCGGAGAATACGATAACGCCGTCTTTAGAATTATTCGTTTCATAAACCAGACGGTTTGGTTCGTAACTTGTCAGACGCACGCTGGAAAGACTGTCTTTATGGGCAGTGGTAATACCTTTCAGAATATCTTTGAAACGAGCATCTACTACGGCAGTTTCTGTTGGCAATATGGTGTTCAGGGCATCAATTTCCTGGTTGGCATTGTCCACGTACTCCACATTGTTGACGAACCATGCATTGCCGTAAGCGTACGGATTCTTGATAGGAACTGTCTGCCCTTGTCCGGCAGGGAGGATAAAATATTTCGTGTTCAGCATATTCAGAACGCGGAACTTGGAAGCATCCACACTGTCCATCTCACCACCTGCGGTAGCAATATCCCGATAGGCTGCCTGCATTTCGGGTAAAATGTGATGATCAATCATTTCCTGATAACGTCTCAGTTTGGCTGCGTGATATCCACCTACGCTCTTGTGCCAGTAAGAAGTTTTATTCTCGCTGAATGCATCTCCGGAAAAGCTCAATACGCGGTAATTCGGGTCAGTGTCTTGGAGGATGATTTCATCAGCTTGCGTTTTCTTAAAGGTGTCAACCTGGGCAGAACGGGGGACGAATTGGTCATCGTGCAGATAACGCTTGTTGACACTCCACATGTCTGCTACACAGAGAATAGCGATACCGGCAATTACGAATGACTTTCTTAGTTTTCCGCTGTAGTAAAGCCACAGCAACACGCAGCCAATTACAATGATAATGAAGCTACGCAGTGCGTCGGCGCTTACCATTGCAGCACGCATTTCTGCCAGGTTGGAAAGAATGCCGGACAGCTCGTTTGCAGGAATCATCTGCTGATTGACTGCATTCTGTAACATCTGCGCTTCCTGTGCGGGGACGAAAGTTGAACTGAAAGCTCCTGGAATCACGGCTAATATCAAAGCTACACCGGCAGTCAGTGCCAGACTGATACCAACGAACTTTATCTTCTTTTTTAATACCTCCGGTTCGTCCAGAATCTTTTTCAGAGCAAAGATGGCCAGTAGTGGAATGGTAAATTCAGCAATAACGAGGATGGATGATACTGCACGGAACTTACTATACATGGGTATATAATCAATGAAGAAATCTGTCAGTGGCATAAAGTTCTTACCCCATGAAAGAACAATGGAGAAGAATGTGGCTCCGATCAATGCCCATTTCAATGGACCTTTGACGATGAAGCAGCCTAGAATGAAAAGGAATAGTACAAAAGCACCTACATATACAGGACCTGACGTCATAGGCTGGTTACCAAAGTATTGGGACAGTTGCTGGTAAAGTCCGGCATAGGTCGGATTGGCTTTTTCCATGGCTGTCTCATTCAGGGAGAGAGGAACGGAAGCGCCACCTTTAAAGTTGGGCACTAATAAGGTCCAGGTTTCGCCGATACCATAACTCCATTGGGTGATATAGTCACGGTCCAGTCCGCTACTGGTCTGTTTGGCGGTATCATCGGTTTCTACGAGCTCACTTTTGCCGCGCATGGTTTCTTTGCTGTATTCATAAGTGTGATACAGGTTCGACAGATTGACGGATATACCAATCAGCGCAGCTACCACAAGCACACCGCTTGCCTTGAAAAATTGCGGTAAGGTCTTGTTGCGCCATGCATCTTCAAAGTAGGCTCCTGCAATGAAGAGGATGACAAACAGGAAGTAATAACTCATCTGTACGTGGTTCGACAGAATTTGCAGGGCAATGAACAGTGCTGTAACAATGCCTCCTGCCAGATATTTACCCCGGTAAGCCAGTACGATACCAGCTATTGTAGGTGGTATATAAGCCAGCGTGATAAACTTCCAGATGTGTCCGGCAGATATCAGAATGAAGAAGTAGGATGAGAATGCCCACATTAATCCACCTAATCCTGCCAACCATGTAGGTATACCGAATGCACGCAACAGGATGAAAAAGCCGAGCATCAGGATAAATGTCAGGTTGACATACGTAGGCAAAAATAGTTGGTAGACCTTCTGTACCCAGGTCAACGGTTGGGTTGACTCGTAGCTGGGGGCTATCTGATAAGTCGGCATACCACCGAACAGAGAGTTAGTCCAGCGTGTATACTCACCGGTTTCTTCGCGATACTGAGTCGCTTCTTGTCCGGCACCTGCACCGGCAGCCGTGTCATGTTGAAAAAGAATGCGGTTTTCTATATCCGCCGGGAAGAAATAGGCGAATGAAAGTACTGCAAACATAAAGATGACCAGGAGGTCAGGGAGGAGCTTTTTCATAAAAACGGAGCTTTTATGAAATGAAGAATAAAGAATGAAGAATGAAGAATTGGCTGCGCTGTAATGCCGCATGGTAATTCTTCATTCTTCATTCTTCATTCTTCATTTCGTTATTAATAACGATAGTGTTCGGCCTTATACGGTCCGTCTACATTCACGCCTATATAGGCAGCTTGTTCGGGAGTAAGCTTCGTTAGCTTTACACCGATTTTCTCAAGATGCAGGCGCGCTACTTCCTCATCGAGGTGCTTAGGCAGGCGGTAGACACCGGTTTCGTATTTCTTGTTGAACAACTCGATCTGAGCCAATGTCTGGTTGGTGAATGAGTTACTCATAACGAATGACGGATGTCCGGTGGCACAACCCAAGTTTACCAGACGACCATCAGCTAACAGAATAATGCTGTGTCCGTCAGGGAAATAATAGCGGTCTACCTGTGGCTTGATGTTGACGCACTTGATACCGGGATAATGTTTAAGAGCATCCACCTGGATTTCATTGTCGAAGTGACCGATGTTGCAGACAATAGCCTGGTCCTTCATCTGCGTCATGTGGTCGATACGGATAATGTCGATATTGCCTGTTGTGGTAACAAAAATATTGCCTTGTGTGCAGGCTTCTTCCATGGTTACTACCTCAAAGCCCTCCATAGCGGCTTGCAGAGCGCAAATCGGGTCTACTTCCGTAACCAGTACGCGGGCACCGTATGAACGCATGGAATGTGAACACCCCTTACCTACATCACCATATCCGCAGACTACCACTACTTTACCGGCAATCATTACATCCGTAGCGCGCTTGATGCCATCGGCTAAAGATTCGCGGCAGCCATAGAGGTTATCGAATTTGGATTTCGTTACAGAGTCGTTTACATTGAATGCCGGGAACAGCAATTTGCCTTCTTCCTGCATCTGATACAGACGATGTACACCTGTCGTCGTTTCTTCAGAAACACCACGTACTTCGGCTGCTACACGTTGCCAGCGCGTAGGATCTGCGGCCAGTACGCACTTCAGGATTGCATTCAGTTCTATTTCATCTTCTGCATGAACTTCTTTATCCAGAATAGAAGCGGTGCTTTCGGCTTCATATCCCACATGTATCATCATGGTAGCGTCACCGCCATCGTCAACGATAACCGTAGGACCTTTTCCACCAGGGAAGTTCAGTGCCTGAAGCGTACACCACCAATAGTCGGCCAATGTTTCACCTTTCCAGGCAAATACAGGAACTCCACTTGCAGCAATAGCAGCTGCGGCATGGTCTTGAGTCGAATATATGTTACATGAGCACCAGCGTACTTCAGCACCCAGTGCCACGAGGGTTTCAATCAGTACCGCTGTCTGGATGGTCATGTGCAGGGAACCCATGATGCGAGCACCTTTCAACGGTTTTGTTTCTCCATACTTTTCGCGAAGAGCCATAAGGCCGGGCATTTCTTGTTCTGCCAGATCGATTTCCTTGCGACCGAAGTCAGCAAGCGTAATGTCTGCCACCTTATAAGGCAGAGTAGAGAATAATTCTTTAGACATATCTATCAATGATTTAAAATAAAAAGTGGTGCAAAGATAGAACATTCTGATTAGTAGGGCAAAAGCTATTGTCTTTTTTTAAATAAAAGCCTGCAATATATGTTGATATAATTGAAAGATATGTTATATTTGCTCCCCGAAAATAACACTCTACAACATATCTGCCTTGAAATGAGGGATTATAAAGATAAAACGAAAGAAGAACTGCTGGAGATAATCCGGGATTTGGAAGAACAGCTGGCAAGCCGCTCCCTGCCGGCCGATCCTTGTCCGGATGAAGAACCAGAACGTTTCCGTGAGAAATATGGCAAGGAAATACTGGAGGCTATCCCTGATATGTTGACGGTTTTTGATCGTAATCTGGACTACATAGAACTACTTTCTTCTCCTGGTACCAATCACGTGGAAGGTCTGTCCGGTAAAGATAAGTCGCATCCTAACTTGAAGGATATAGTGCCGGAATCAGAATATCGTAAGATTCGTGCTAATATGGAAAGAGTGGTGCGTACCGGTTTCCCCAGTATAGGGGAGCATTCGTTACAGTTTGAAGGTGAGACACATCATTACGAGAATCTGGTATGTCCACTGGGAGATAAATACTTGTTGTGTATGTGCCGGGACGTGACGAGCCGGGAAAATGCACAGCGTGAGTTAGCCGCTGCCCGTGTAAAAGCTGAAGAATCCGACCGCTTGAAATCGGCATTCCTTGCAAATATGAGTCATGAGATTCGTACGCCTCTGAATGCGATTGTAGGATTCTCAAGATTGGTTATTGATCCGGGGCATGATGGAGACAAGGATGATTACTGCAATATTATCGAGCAGAATTCAGAATTGCTGTTGTGTCTGTTTAATGATATTCTGGATTTGTCCGCTATGGAGGCGGGTTCTTTGGGGTTTGTTAAGGAGAAAGTAAATGTGTATGCAGCCTGTCTTGAAGAATATGAAAGGCATCGGATGAAAGTTAATAAGGGTGTGAAACTGGTACTGGATGATGTCGACAAGAATCTATATGTTATCGGAGATAGGATGCGAATCATGCAGGTGTTGATGAACCTGTTAAGTAATGCCGCTAAATTTACTCCGTCCGGAGAGATTCATTTCGGTTATCAGCTTCGGGGGAATGTCATACAATTCTACGTAAAAGATACGGGTATCGGTATTCCGGCCAATCGGGTGGCTAAGATATTTGAACGTTTCGGTAAGATTAATAACTTTGCGCAAGGGACCGGGCTGGGACTGACTGTTTCCCGTATGCTGGTGGAACGGATGGGTGGACGTATTTGGGTACGTTCAGGAGAAGGAATAGGGACGACATTCTTTTTTACGCTACCGCTAGAATAATTGAGTACTGTAAATTAACATACATTTCCGTAGAATAATATATTCCCATTTCTAACTGATGTTTCAAGATGATCATCGGTGAAGATTACTCAACCGTTGATTTTCTAATAATGATATTAGATTGTAACGTGATGGTCTGATTGGGAATTGAGAAATCATTGATCTTTTCAAGAATAAGACGGACGGCAATTGTAGCCATTTCATCGACTTGTTGCTCAACAGCAGTCAATGGTGGGTGTACCAAGGTTGATAGAGCGGTTCCTGACATACAGCAGATAGCAACTTCCTCTGGAATAACAATGTTGTGTTCCTGTAATGTCCGTTTTGCACCTAACGCCTGCGTCTCTGTAAAACAAAAAACTGCGTTGAAAGGGATACCAAGATTTAAAACCTTTTCGATAGCGTTGGCACCGTCGTCAACACTGATACCCGATTCGATGGCATATCGTGAATCGTAGGGAATATGGAACTTGGCCAATGCATCGCGATAACCTTTTTTGCGATCAATCGTATTTTGGATGTGGCGAGGTCCGGTCAGGTGGAGAATTTGTTTTTTCCCTGAACGTATAAGATGTTCAACCATGAAGAATGATTGAGTATAATCATTGCTCTTTACTCCAGGAACAGAGATTCCGGAAATTGTGCGGTCGAAAAAGACCATTGGAATATGCCGATCCAAAAAACTCCGGTAAACATCCAGATTGGCGGTATTGTGGCAGGCGCTGATTAGGATGCCTTCAACGCGTGCGTTATCAAACATAGCTAGGTTCACACGTTCAGTCTCAGGATTTTCGTCAGATAACGCCAGAATAACACGATAGCCTTGCTGATGTAACAGACTTTGAGCAGCAGTGATAAAACTCATGGAAAACGTAGTTGTCATTTCAGGAATCATAATCCCAATAATTCGTGTACTTCTCAAGCGCAGGTTAACGGCCAGTTCATTCCGACGATAACCCATCTTATTTGCCATTTCAACTATTTTCTGTAACGTTTCCTTGCTGACGTTTTTACTGTCTCCATTTAACGCTCTTGACACAGTCGATTTTGATAGTCCCAGCGCAGTTGCTATATCTTTGATTGTAATGTATCTCATGAGTACGGTGTGTTTCCTGCAAAATTAGAACTTTTATCCATTCATATACTAAAAATGAATGCCAATATCTTCTAAAATATATGATTTAACGTTGGGAACGGTTGCGGAAAATGGGAACGGTTGCGGGAACGGTTGCGGATATTTTTTTTAGAGAAATCATTGTGGCACAGATAAATGTAACTTAGTTTTGTAGGGTAAGAGGACGTATAAAACAATTCGTCTGAAGGTATTAACTAATTTAACGCTATAATGAAATGAAAGGTACAATGAAGGTTGCAGTGATGTTGGGAATTGGTCGGATGGGATTTGAAGAGCGCCCCATTCCAGAGATTAAGTCCAATGAAATATTGGTTAAGTTGGAATATGTAGGTGTTTGCGGGTCGGATATCCATTACTATGAAACAGGGAGAATTGGAAACTACATCGTTCAACCTCCTTTTGTATTAGGTCACGAGTCTGGTGGTACTGTAGTCAAGGTAGGGCAAGATGTGAAACATTTGAAGATTGGCGATAAAGTGGCGCTCGAACCAGGAAAGACATGCGGTCATTGTCATTTTTGCCGTGAAGGGAAATATAACCTTTGTTCTGATGTGGTGTTCTTTGCTACTCCTCCGGTGGATGGGGTATTTGCAGAATACGTAGCACATGAAGCTGATCTCTGCTTCAAACTTCCTACGAATGTTGGCACGCTTGAAGGTGCACTTATTGAGCCGTTGGCTGTAGGTTTTCATGCAGCAAACCAAGGTGAAGCGCATGCTGGTCAAACTGCGGTCGTTTTTGGTGCAGGATGTATTGGTTTGATTTCGTTAATGGCACTCAAAGCCGAAGGCGTCAATACGATCTATGTTGTAGATATCATGGAAAAGCGTTTGGAGAAAGCGTTGGAAATAGGTGCAACTGCTGTGATAAATTCAAGTATGGTCAATCCGATTGAAGAAATCAATAAACTAACTGCTGGGGAGGGGGTTAATCTTGTTATTGAGACTGCCGGTACGGAAATTACTACCTGTCAGGCCATTAATGTAGCCCAAAAGGGTTCGAATATCGTTCTGGTGGGATATTCAAGAACAGGGGAAATGTTACTACCTATTAGTTTGGCAATTGATAAGGAACTCACATTCAAGTCGGTATTTCGTTATCGTCATATTTATCCAATAGCTATTGAGGCTGTGGCTTCCGGGAAGGTAGACTTGAAAAGTATCGTGACCAATATTTTTGACTTTGATGATATCCAGAATGCAATGGATATGAGTGTTAGTGATAAATCAAATATTGTAAAATCAGTAATTAAAATCTGATAAACTATGAAAACGAAAACAGTTGTTGGTTTAGGGGAAGTTCTTTGGGATGTTTTCCCTGAAGGAAAGAAGTTGGGTGGAGCGCCTGCTAATTTCGCCTATCATGCAGCTCAACTGGGGCTTGACGGTATCGTAGTTAGTGCTATTGGTAACGATGAATTAGGCGATGAGATTGTAGCCTGTTTTGAAGACAAAGGATTGCCACACATGCTTGAAAGTTCGTCATGTCCTACCGGAACAGTTCAGGTTAGCGTCAATGAGCGTGGTGTTCCTAAATATACCATTGAAGAAGGTGTGGCATGGGATAATATCCTGTATAACGAAACATTGAGAGCATTGGCAAATCGTGCTGATTGCATCTGTTTCGGTTCATTGGCTCAACGCAATTCAGTATCACGAAATACTATTGAGCAGTTTCTTAACGATATGCCTGTTGATTCCTACAAGATTTTTGATATTAATTTGAGACAGCACTTTTATACGAAAGAGCAGATTGAAAAATCGTTCTTCTTGTGTAATATCCTGAAAATAAATGATGATGAGCTTGGCAAGGTTTGCGATATGTTTAGTATTGTGGGTACTTCAATCCAACAGTGCCGGACACTTCTTGTAACGTATGGTTGGAAAATACTGATCCTGACTTGTGGCGAGATGGGAAGCTATGTCGTTACCCCTGAAGAGGTATCGTTTTTGGAAACTCCCAAAGTGAAAGTTGTTGATACTGTTGGGGCAGGTGACTCGTTTACAGCTGCCTTTTGTACCTTACTCTTAAAAGGCGAATCAATTGGCGAAGCCCACCGGAGAGCGGTTGATGTTTCAGCATATGTTTGTACTCAGGCAGGTGCAATGCCTGTTTTGCCCAACCATCTTAAGTAATACTTTTAACAGTTGATAGAATGAAAAACATCAGATTACAGCTATTTGTCTTATTCTTATTGTGTACTTGTTTTCTCTATGCCCAGCAAGCCAAATATATATTCTTCTTTATTGGAGATGGAATGGGAATAAATCAGATACAGATGACTGAACTATACAGTGCTGAACTTCAGGGTAATATTGGAGTAGCTCCCTTATTATTTACTCAATTTCCAATAGCAACTATTGCGACCACCTATTCTGCAACGAATGGTGTCACCGATTCGGCAGCTTCAGGTACCGCACTGGCCACAGGTGTGAAAACCCGTAATGGCTGTATTGGGGTGATGAAAGATAAGATTACCTCTTTGAAGAGTATCGCAGTAAGAGCTCGGGAAGCTGGATGTAAGGTTGGTGTGGCATCAAGTGTAGCTATCAATCATGCAACACCGGCTGCATTCTATGCCCATAATGAAAATCGAAAAAACTACAATGAAATTGGCCATGACCTTGTAGTAGCCGGATTCGATTTTTATGCAGGTGCTGATTTTTGGAGTGTCACTCCTCAGGATTCAATAGGACTTTATGAGCTTGCCTGTAATAATGGTTATACGATAACCCGTGGTTATAAAGAATTTCAGAAGAAAGCCCGCACATCGGATAAAATGATTCTGTTTCAAAGGACTGCAGTGTCGAAAGTTGATAGTCGTACAATTCCCTATGCTATTGATCGCCAAAAAACGGATTTGACATTGTCGGAAATTACGCGTGCTGGTATTAATATCTTAATGAAAGACCCTGAAAAAGGATTTTTCTTCATGATTGAGGGTGGGAGTATTGATTGGGCATGTCATAGCAATGATGCAGCGACAGTGATTCATGAGGTTCAGGATTTGGATAAAGCTATAGGGGTTGCTTATGAGTTCTATCAACAACACCCTGATGAAACATTGATTGTGGTGACAGCCGACCATGAAACTGGTGGTCTTGGGTTGGGTACCGGGTCGTACGAATTAAATCTTGGTGTTCTTAGTAATCAAAAAATCAGTGAGCGTGAGTTTTCAAAGGTACTTAATCATTTAAGAAAGAAAAGCAACGGTAATGTTTCGTGGGATATAGTTAAGAAATCGCTCAGTGAGAACTTTGGTTTTTGGAAGAAGATTCAGTTGACCCTGCAACAAGAGGACCGATTAAAAAAGACCTATGAAAGCTCATTTATTAACAATACCGGTCTGGTTGAAAGTGAATATCAAAAAGATGAAGCGGTTGCAGCCGAAGCAAAAAAAATCATCAATGAGATCGCTCTTGTAGACTGGATTAGCAAAGGTCATTCGGCTAGTTTCGTGCCTGTGTTTGCTCTCGGGGCTGGTGCAGAGGATTTTCAAAGTCGTACTGATAATGCCGAAATAGCTAGAAAGATCGCAGAGATAGGTGGTTACGGGGGAGAAGATTAACATTTATCATTAGGGTTTAAGGTTGTTTTTGGGTAACTTAATGTTCTTAAGTCGACTTAAGAGTACTTATGAGATAGAATTGTAAATTATAAATAGAATTAATTGTTTAACCTTTTTTTATGGATATGATACATAGTTTATTAAGAACTTTCAGAATGAAGCCTTCCCAACTAGGTCGTGCTACATTCATGCTGGTGTGCTCATTTTTCAGCATATTTATAGCCAGTGCAAATGGTATAGAAGATTCTCCCGGATCCGAGCGGGAAATAACGGGGTACGTTCAGGATGCTCAGGGTGAACCGGTCATTGGAGCGAGCATCAGGGTAAAAGGAACAACTGTCGGCACCATTACTGATGTGAGCGACCGTTATACTGTTAAAGCTACAAATGAATCAACTTTAGTTATTTCTTTCGTTGGATACAGAACTGAAGAGGTGAAGGTGGGTAATCATAATACTATTGATATAATTCTTCAGGAAGACTCAGAGCTTATAGATGAAGTGGTTGTTATTGGTTATGGTACCGCTAAGAAAAAAGATTTGACAGGCGCTGCTGCTAATATTAAAGGTGATAAGGTTGCTGAGCGTCGTACTACACAATTGGCTACGGCTCTTCAAGGTGCTGTATCAGGTGTATTGGTGACTCGTTCAAGTGGTGAGCCTGGAGCAGGTGCAAGTAATATTCTGGTGCGTGGTGTAACTACAATTGGAGATTCATCACCTTTGATCGTAGTCGATGGTATTCCTGTAGATAATATTAACGATGTTAATGCCAATGATGTGGAAAGTATCACGGTGTTGAAAGATGCAGCTTCTGCTTCCATTTATGGGTCTCGTGCAGCGGCAGGTGTAATTTTGGTGACGACCAAACGTGCGACTGAGAAAGACTTGCGTATCAGTTATAACTTCGAGTATGGTATTGAAATCCCCACTGCCCAACCGAAACAGGTTGATTTTCAACGCTATCTTGAAATGGTTAACGAGTTGAAATACAATGATAATCCTGCTGGGGGCCTTTACACGGTCTATACTGAGGATCAGGTTAATAATTGGGTAAAGAACAATAAAACCGATCCCGATAACTATCCGATAACTGATTGGTATGACCTCTTGATTAAGGGCTCGGCACCACGCCAAACCCATACGTTGAATCTTGTTGGCGGTAGTAAAAATGTTAAGACGAGAGCATCTCTTAGCTACGAAAAAGTAGATGGGCTTTATAAAGATGCTGAAAACTACTACGAAAGATATATGGCAAGGTTAAATAACGACTTGACATTCAGTAAGTATCTTGCCGCTTCGTTAGATTTAAATGTAAAGTATGCCAAGAATCATGAACCAATGTTTTCGGATGTTTGGAACAGTATTTTGGTAGCCTCACCTGCTTATGCATGGCAGTGGGAGCATGGCGGTCTGGCTGATGTGAAAGGTGGTAATAATCTCTATGGCCGTCTGGTTGAGGGTGGCTACAATGAAACTTATTCTACAAAGATTGGTGGGCGTGTTTCTATTGACTTCACTCCATTCAAAGATTTGAAAATATCAGCTGTACTTGCTCCGGATTTCTCGATTTCTAAAGGTAAGAAGTTTCAGAAAAAGGCTGGATTTACATCACAAGATGATCCTACTACCATCATTGGTACGTTTGCCGGTTGCGGCTCTACTAAGCTGACAGAGAAACGGGCCGACTCCCGTTCGCTAACTACACAGTTTATTGCAAACTATATGAAAAAGTTTGGTAAGCATGACTTCAATATTATGCTTGGTTACGAAAACTATTATTACCATCATGAAACAATGAGTGCTTCAAGTGACCATTACGATTTGGACAGTTATCCTTATCTGGATGCAGGTCCTAAGGACTATTTAGCAAATTCCGGTTCCGCATATGAGAATGCTTATCGTTCATTCTTTGGTCGAGTTATGTATAGCTTCAATCATCGTTATCTGCTTCAGGTCAATGTTCGTCGTGACGGTTCATCACGTTTCCATAAAGATTCTCGTTGGGGTACATTCCCTTCCGTGTCAGCTGGTTGGATTATCAGTGAAGAACCTTTCATGGAAAAAATAAATGCCAAAACGCTTTCATTCCTAAAGCTGAGAGCTTCTATCGGTACTCTGGGGAACGAACGTATCGGTAACTACCCCTATGTCTCATTGATGGAGTTTACTAATTCGTTGTTCTATAACAAGGCTGATGCAAGTGAATCTACTTACTACAAAGGGGCCGCTCAAATCCAATATCCTATACGCAATCTAACATGGGAAACGACTGAAACATACGATATTGGTGTTGATGCGCGATTCTTTGACGGGCGTTTATCTTTTGTGGGCGACTATTATTACAAGCGTACAAAAGACATGTTGCTTGATCTTGAAATACCTAAATATATGGGATATTCTAATCCGTCACAGAATGCGGGTAAAATGCATACCAGGGGCTATGACCTTGAACTATCATGGAATGACCGTATTGGTGAGTTTACCTATGGCATCTCTGCTAACCTTTCTGATTATATTTCTAAAATGGACGACCTGAGCGGTACGCAGTTCATGGGCGATCAAGTGAAGATGACCGGTAGTTTATTTGATGAATGGTATGGTTACATTTCTGAAGGCTTGTTTCAAACCCAGGAAGAACTGGACAAATCTGCTACACTAAATAGCAATACACAGGTTGGTGATGTGAAATATAAAGATATCTCTGGTCCGGATGGTGTGCCTGATGGCATTATCTCTCCCGAATATGACCGTGTACTTCTTGGGAATTCGCAACCTCGCTTCATGTATGGTGGAACATTGTCGGCTGCTTATAAAGGTTTTGACTTTAGTACTGCTTTCCAGGGCATTGGTAAGCAAAAGGTACGTATGAACTCTAAGATGGTTCAACCTTATCACAACCAGTGGGGAAGCATTCCTGCCATTATAGATAGAAATTATTGGAGTTCCTTCAATTCTGAAAAAGAGAATCTGGCGGCACGTTATCCACGTCTCACTTATCAGAACAATGATAGTAATAACGCTATGTCAACCTTCTGGATGTTCAACGGTAGTTATTTTCGCTTGAAGAACATTACCTTAGGATACACTCTTCCGGCGAGCCTTACGCAAAAGGCTAAGATTGAGCGGGTTCGTTTCTATGTATCGGCCAATGACCTGTTCTGTCTGAGCCATTATCCTGACGGTTGGGATCCTGAACGAGGAACTACCTCTTATGCTATGACCACTTCGGTGTTGTTTGGATTGAATATTAATTTTTAATGGATTAGAACAATGAAAAATATATATATTATACTGACAGTATTCGCACTTTCATTGGTATCGTGCAACAGCTTGGATCTGTATCCACTAGACCAAGGTTCAAGTGAAACCTGGTACAGTAACGAAACCGAGTATGAAATGGCGGTGAATGATTTGTATCGCACTGCATTTTGGCCTGTTGCCAAAGAAGCTTGGTCTGATGACTACCTTTATCGTGACGTTGCCGGTCCTGACATTGTCGATGGAACGTTAAACAGTGAAACAAATACGTCCGGTAGTGTTGAGCTGGCAACATTCTATACCAACCAATACAAAGCCATTGCCCGTTCCAATGCTATCATTGCTAATTTGGATCGTGGTCGTGAAAATGGAATCAATGAGGCAACTCTGTTGTCCTATGAAGCCCAGGCACGTTTTTCACGTGCTGCGCATTATGCTATGCTGGTCTTTGCTTTTGGTGATGTAGTCTATGTAGAAGATCTGTTAACTATTGAAGCCGCATCTAAAATGGCACGGTCACCTAAAGCCGATGTGATTAAAATCATTTATGATGATTTTGATTATGCTGCTGAACATCTTCCGGCTTCTTACACCGGAAAACAGGTAGCAACCAAAGGTGCCGCTTTGGCATTGAAAGCACGCTATGCGTTGTATTTCGGTGATTATGAGATCGCTGCTACAGCAGCAAAAGCGTGTATGGATCTGGGTGTTTATAAGCTTCATAAAGATTATGGAGATTTATTCTATACGAAGAATGCTGAAGAGTCAATCTTTTTATTGCCTCGTTCAACAGCTCTCCTGATTGGTAATATCGGCGATGCAAAAAGCTACTACCCACGTACAGCGGGCGGTTTTTCGAGCAAGGTTCCTTCGTGGGCACTACTTGCAGCTTACGAGTGTACCGATGGTAAGTTGATTGATGAGTCGCCTCTATTTGATTCTCACAATCCTTTTCAGAATCGAGATCCTCGCTGCACAGCTTCGATCGTGGAATTTGGAAGTGAGTTCGTTGGCTATGAATATAACCCTCATCCGGAGGTTACTAAAGTAATGGACTATTCAACAGGGAAGCTGGTGAATAACGGTGATACTCGTGCCAGGGCTCAGTTTGCTTCCTTTACCGGTTTGGTGTGGAGAAAGTCAGTTGACAGAACGTGGGGACCCGATACCAACTTTACCCCCGAGAATGACCTGGTAATTATCCGGTATGCCGATGTGCTTTTGATCTATGCTGAGGCTAAGATTGAGTTGAACCAGATTGACCAAAGCGTTTTGGATGCTATTAATCAGGTGCGTGCACGTGCCTATGGCGTGGAATTGAGTGATGTTTCTAATTATCCTGCTATTACAACAACTAATCAGAAAGAACTCCGAACGGTTCTTCGTCGTGAACGGCGTGTTGAGTTGGCCTTTGAGGGGCTTCGCTATTACGATTTGATTCGTTGGGGATTAGCTCAAAAAGCGCTGAATAAACCAAACTGTGGAGTACTCTATCCCGGAAATGAATTGATAGATAAAGTGGTAAAACCGGGACATTGGTTCTGGCCTTATGCTCCAGAAATAGATGAAGATGGTATTGCCGATTTTTCAAAAATGGTAAGCGATGGCTATGTACAGGTTTGTTCTAAGGGAGCTTTCTCTGAAAGACAATATTTATGGCCTATTCCGGCGAAAGAGCTGGTGATTAATCCTAATATGACTCAGAATCCAGGATATTAGTTCATAAATTGTTTTATCTAAAAAATGATATAAGTGGCAGAGCTATTGATAATATGGAAAAATATCTGGAGTTCTGCTACTTATTTTCAGTGAATAACGTATGTTAGCAATGAAGAAATTCGTCTTTTTTTGTTTTATAATCTGTAGTTGGGTAACGGGATTACATGCTCAGCGCGTCTTTATAGCTCATCGGGGTGTCAATATGCATGGCACAATTGCCGGGGAGAATTCTCTGGATGCCATTTCATTGGCCAAACGCGCCGGTTTTCAAGCTATTGAGACTGATGTACGCCTGTCAGCTGATGGATATCTGGTAGTGATGCATGACAGTACACTAAACCGTACCTGCCTGAATGCCGACGGAACAACACTCTCCGTTCAAGTTCCGGTTAAAACAAAGACACTTATAGAACTGAAACAGGATTTTATCTTAAAGGCTGATAAATTGGAAATGAGAAGTCGGATACCTACATTAAGGGAATTTCTAACCGAATGTAAACGGAACGGACTTTATACATTTATTGAACCTAAATTGCTTGATGAAACTGGTCGGCATTATAAAGATATAATCACTCTTGCAGATGAAGTGCTTGGAAAGAGAAATTACGTTATTACTTCCAATAATCGTGCTAATGAGATTATTCGAGATCTTGGAGTTTACGATGTCCGGTTAATGGGAATTTTATATCAGACTGTCTTTGAAAAGATACAGAATCAGGGAGATTGTATTATGGCTATCAGTGCTTCCCGCTTTGATGAGGATGAGTATGACCGGTACGTTGCTTTAGCTAAGTTGCATGGTCTTATGAGAGAATCTCATGCCGACAAATTTGTGCATTTCAATAAAATTAATCGTAATGATATTAATTTCATCTCCACGGATTTGTTGGCTCCCGACCTGAACGGTCAGGGTACCCTTTTGGTTGATAAACATGAAATTAAGGATTTTATTTGCCCGGTCATAACTAAGGTTGGAAGTATATTACTAAAAAAGGAACAAACGGTAGTACTCAACGAGCCGTTACCTTGCGTAACCTTTGGTGGAATCTATTTAGAGATTGAACTGAAAGGAAACGTTGAAATTGAGTTGGGAAATCAGGTTTTTAATGTGAAAACCGAAGATATTGCTAAACATCAGGTTCTTATATATAATGCTTCTCCGGCATTTAAGGTTAAGTCGCTTTCTGATGAATCTGAGATTAAGAGACTAATGTTGAAAATCGTACAATTTTGAAAATACTATTATAGCATATATCATCATGGAATTAATGAAAACGTATACAGAAAAAGAAAGGCAAATAGAAGTCATCAATGACGTTGATGTCTTGGTTGTTGGTGGTGGGCCTGCCGGTGTCGGTGCTGCTATCGGTGCTGCCAAGGCCGGAGCTTCGACCATGCTTGTTGAGGCGATGGGCTCGTTTGGTGGCATGTGGACCAATGGTCTGGTGATCACATTGGCCGGGTTCAACAGTTGGTTGCGTCCTTATCGCCGTTGTGTAGATGGTGTTATGGGTGAATGGATTGCGATGGCTGAAAAGAAGGGAGGAGTTGAAAATAACCGTAGTTGGGTACTGAGCTCTGACCCTGAGATTATGAAACTGACTGCTGATGAACTACTGTTGAAATATCAGGTAAGATGTCTGTTGCATACCTGGATGGCCGATGTCATTGTTGAAGAGAATAAAGTGAAGGGGGGCATTGTAGAGAATGTGGATGGGCGTAAGGCAATTATGGCTAAGATCGTAGTGGATTGTACCGGAAATGGGGATGTCATAGCGCGTGCCGGAGCCGGGTTTAATATATCACCTGAACTTCAGCCCATGACATTGCCTTTTTTTCTTGCGGAAGTTAACCCACAGGGAAGTGTAGGCTATGAAGATGAATTGACAATACCGTTTGGTCCTGGACCCGGTTTCTTAGGGAAAGAATTGTTAACCGAATATACCTCGCGAAGGAGAGATGTCGGAATTGACCGTGAGATGCTCAGTAATGCCTGTGAGGCCGATGAACTTCCTTTCTTTGGTGGTCCCTGGTTTGGCGGTTTAAGAAAAAACTATCCTTGGGTTAATACGACACGTGTTTATGGATCGGCGGTTAATGCAAACGAGCTGACTGCTGCTGAAATGGAGGCACGTAGTGATGCTCACCGTATTGTCAACTATTACAAAAAACATTGCAAAGGCTTTGAGAACAGTTGGATTATGAATACTTCAGCCACCATTGGCATTCGCGAAACCCGTAGGCTTGATGGGGTCTATACCATGACCAAAAATGACATTGTATCCAACCGCAAGTTTGAAGATTCAATAGCATTGGGTGTTTGGCCCATTGATGTGCACCCTCCTAAAAATCAAAACGGTATGCATGACATGTATGTACCTCTTCCATTCCAAATACCTTATCGCAGTTTGTTACCTGCCAAGATTGATAATCTGCTGGTTGGTGGTCGTTGTATCTCGGTTGATCGTGAGGCTCTCGGCACTGTCAGGGTTGGGGCTACTTGCGGAGCTACAGGACATGCAGCCGGTGTGGCGGCAGCCTTGGCGGCGCAAACGGGAAGTACTCCCCGTAATCTCTCTTGCAATGAGGTTCGGAAAGAAATATTGAATCAAAAGGCTATTATTGAATAAAATAACAAGAAGATACTATGAATATCCCATTTAAAATACCGGTTATAGCATTATTAGTTCTCTTTTCAATGACTATCCGGGCTCAGGAAGTAAAAATAGGTAAGGTATTACCAGCGTGGAAGGAAGGCTATCTTGATATTCATGCCATCAACACTGGACAAGGGGAATGTACTTTCTTTATATTACCCGACGGTACTACGATGTTGGTTGATGCCGGTGAAATTCGAGAAAAAGCACCCAACATTGTGCCACAAAAACCAAATGAAGAAATAGCTCCTTATGAAACCTATGCAAAATATATTGCACATTTCATGAAGGGAACTAAACAGAAGGCAATTGACTATATGCTTCTGACTCACTTTCATATCGACCACATGGGTGAAATTAATAAAGGATGCAAGTGGGCGGAGAATAAGGCTTATCAGCTAACCGGTATATCTGGTGTGGGCGATTGTATCCCCTTTAGGAAGGCTATTGACCGTGGTTGGCCGGACTATAACGATCCAATAGCGCCTATAAGTAAAGCATTTCCGAACTATTTGAATTTTATAAAATGGCAGAAGGAGAAAAATGGTATGGAGATTGAACAATTTAAAGTTGGCAAGAAAGATCAGCTTGTGCTCGTTCATAATGCTGCTAAATATCCCACTTTCGAAATTCGTAATATAGCGGCTAACGGACGTGTGTGGACTGGGGTTGAAGATATTGAGCGTAATTATTTCATTCCCACTGACCAACTGTCCAAAAATGAATGGCCGGATGAAAACCAGTGTTCTATTGTTTTTCGTGTTTCTTATGGCAAATTTGATTACTTCACCGGGGCAGACCTGCCTGCCGTAACCACTTTGGATTGGCAGAATCTGGAATTGCCTGTTGGCTCGGTGACGGGTCCGGTGGAAGCATGTAAGAGTAACCATCACATGAATTACGATGCGATGGGCGTTACACTTCTCAAAGCTCTTCGGCCCCAGGTCGTTGTCGTTCATAATCGCAAGGCACAGCAGCCGGATATTGAAGTGTTGCGTCGTATTCTTTCTGCGACAAAGGCTTATCCAGGAAAGAAGGATGTATTTTCAACCAACTTCCATCCTGCAACAGCGCTTGTTGCCTATCCTAACACCAAACAGATGGCTGCTAAGCAGGGACATATTGTAATTCGTGTACAACCCGGAGGTAATGAATTTTATGTCTATGCCCTCGATGATACAAGTGACAACTATGCTGTGACCTCCATTCATGGACCTTATATCTGTAATTAATACACTAAAACCCGATACCATGCAATTATTAGATTGGATTATAGTAATTCTATTTTTGGGAGCCTTGACAATGATAGGTTTCCTCTTCTCTCGTAAAAATAAAAATGTTGAAGATTATTTCCTTGGCGGGCGAAGTATGCCGACGTGGTTGGTAGCTTTTGCTGCGGTTGGAACATCAATCAGTGCCGGTACATTTGTTGGCGCACCTCAAATTGCTTTCGACGGTAACTTTACTTATATCATGCTTAGTGTTGGGGCGATAATTGGTGGCTTAATGGCAGCTTATATTATTTTGCCTGCCCTTTATAAAGCCAATACGATAACCATTTATGGTTATTTGGGTAATCGTTTTGGTGATGGCGCTAAAACGGCGACCAGTATCATGTTCTTGTTGGGGCAATTGCTTACGTCAGGCTCACGCCTTTTCATTGCTGCCATTGCGGTGTCTGTAATGCTTTATAATGATATATTGTTTCCTAACCTGATTGCTTCGATTGTGATTCTTGGCATTGTTAGTACAATTTATACAATGGCTGGAGGCATAAAAGGATTGATTTATATTGATACGATTCAAATTCTGCTCGTAATCGGTACTGGTCTGGTTGCCATTTATCTGTTATTTAGTGCCATTCCGCTATCATTGGGTGAGATTGTCAATGTGCTTGAAAATACGGAGTCCGGTGACAAGCTACAGGTGATTGATCCGAAGTTGTCACTAACCGAACCCTATAATTTGATTGGTGCTCTTTTTGCCTGTGCCATCTTTAAGTTTGCACAATATAGTACGGATCAGGAATTTGTACAGCGCCAACTGACCTGCAAGTCTGTGAAAAAGGCGGCAAGTTCACTTGTATATTCTCAGGTTATCTCTCTTCCCGTTGTTGTGATCTTTATGATCATCGGTTCGTTGTTGTATGTGTTCTATTCACGTCCGGAGCTACTTGGTGCAACCGCACCGAGTGACATGTTAAATGATAGCCGTCAGGTATTCCCGCAATATATGTTCAACCACATGCCAACGGGTGTTCTCGGTCTGATGGTGGTAGGGCTGCTTGCAGCTGCATTGTCAAGTTTTAATTCGGCCATTAATTCAATGACCAGTAGCTTGTTCTCCGATCTTTATCTTCCTTGGAGACAAAAACGCGATAAGGGTAATGTGAAAGTTAAGTCAGAGTTGAAGGAATCACGTTTCCTTGTAGTCATTATGGGGATTGTATTGACGGCTTTTGCTATTATTGCTGCTTTGATGCAAGAAGCGGGCGATCAGTCGTTGGTTGATTTTGCGCTTGGCATCATGAGTTTCTCCTATGCCGGCATGTTGGGGATATTCCTTTGTGCTGTCTTGACCCGTCGTGGCAATGTTTATAGTGTGGTAGCCGCATTGGTTACCGGCTGTTTGGTAGTTCTGCTTCTTCAACCCGGCATTTTGGGCTGGTGGAGCACAGCTTTATTCGGTGCAACTCTCAAGCTGGCCTGGCCTTGGTGGGTTGTTGTTGGTGGTAGTATTAGTTTCCTTGTTTGTTGTATTGGAAAGAAAAAAGAATTGGTTAACTATAATGAATAGAGTAATGAAAAAGCAATGGGTATTATTGGTGGTGTTGGCTGTTGTTACTTGTTGCCCTGTGTTGGCTAAAGTAACACTTCCCGCTATCATTTCTGATAATATGGTTTTGCAACAAGATACCAGAGTTAATATCTGGGGGAAGGCAGAACCGGGTGAAGTCATAACTGTTCAACCTTCATGGGCTACTAAGGCTATGACTGCGGTTGCTTCTGAAGATGGCAAATGGATTGTGAAATTGAAAACGCCTCGTGCAACGATGAAAAATCAGTCGATTACCGTTAGTGGAGAGAACACTGTAACAGTCAGCAATATCTTGATTGGTGAGGTATGGCTTTGCGGTGGACAGAGTAATATGCTTTTTCCGGTTGGCAAACAAAAAGAAGTGAAGTGGCAAACCGGTATGGAAGGGGCCGACAAAGAACTACAGGACGCCAATTATCCTGAAATCCGTCTCTTCACCGTGCCTTATTGCCTGGCACCTAACGGTGAACGTGATGATTGTAAGGGGAAGTGGCTTGTTTGTACTGCGGACCATGCTTATAATTTCTCAGCAGTGGGTTTTGTTTTCGGTCGACGTCTTTTCAAAGAACTCCATATTCCTGTCGGACTCATTCTTTCAGCCAAAGGTGATACACATGTGGAGTCATGGACTAAAATGGAGGTGATGGAAAATAACCCACTTTATGCAGATGTGTTCGATGAGTTTGGAGTAGAGAATGTGAAACAGAATAAACTCTATAAAGTTCCGTCCACACTATGGAACGGCATGATTAGACCAATTCTGGGTTACACCGTCAAGGGCACTATTTGGTATCAGGGGGAAGCCAATGCTATGCGCTATGAGCAATATCAACAGGTATTTACCAATATGATTAATAGTTGGCGTAAGGAGTGGAAGCAACCGGACATGCCTTTTTACTTCGTTCAGATTGCTCCTTTCAAAGGTCAGCCTGCCGGTATCCGGGAAGCTCAGCTTCAAACGTGGCAGGGTGGATTGAAGAATCTGGGCATGGTGGTTATTACTGACGTAGGCGATTCGCTTGATATCCATCCCCGCAACAAACGTGTTCCCGGAGAAAGATTAGCTTTATGGGCGTTGGCTAAACAATATGGTAAGAATATTGTCTGTTCCGGTCCTCTGTTTAAGTCTATGAAATTATCTGGGAGCAAACTTATACTGAGCTTTGATTATGCAGATAATGGTTTAATGACACCTAATGATGAACCAGTGGAAGGTTTCTATATAGCCGGTGCAGATCGGAAATTCTATCCTGCAAAAGCGATTATTAACGGTAACCGCATTGAAGTGTCCTCCTCTCAGGTGCAGGAGCCCGTGGCGGTACGTTATGCGTTTGCGAATTTCTTTCGGGCGAATCTTTATAATAAGGAAGGGCTACCGGCAACTCCGTTCCGCAGTGACTCATGGTCTAAAAAATAAATACATATGAAAATCAATAAATCAATATGCAGCTTGGCGTTAGCCGCTCCTTTAGTTCTCTCACAGAATCTCTATGCCGGACAGCGCCCTAATATCGTTTTCTTTTTAGTAGATGATTTCGGGTGGACAGAATCTTCTCTGCCTTTCGGTGAAGAAATATACCCTAATAACCAGCGTTTTAAAACGCCCAATATGGAGCGTCTTTCTCAAATGGGTGTCATGATGACAAACGCTTATGCTTGTCCGGTTTCAACACCTACACGTGCATCTCTAATGACTGGCATGAACCCTGCTCACATGAAGATTACGTCGTTTATTTCACTCTATAAAGATATTGTGCCGGATGCAATTGGCGGTCACCCTGGTGCCACCAATGAGAACCTCGATGATATTTTTGCTCATCCGGAGTGGAATTATAATGCTTTCTGTCCCGTTTCTCTTGAACCGGAACGTGAAACATACGGGCTCAATCATACCTTCTATGCAACTCCTATGGTTGAAATTCTTCGTGATGCGGGCTATCATACTATTCATGTGGGTAAGGCACATTGGGGGCCTGCGGGTACGCCCGGTTCAAATCCTTATAATATGGGCTTTGTGGTTAACATTGCCGGTTCGAGCAATGGTCATCCCAAAAGCTATCTTCCCGAAGATAATTTTGGCAATTTACCGGGTAAGGGGGATTATGGTTCGGTACAAAATATGTCACAATATTATGGTACTGATGTACATCTGACCGAAGCTATGACCCGCGAAGCACTCAAAACGCTAGAACATCCCATCAGGCAGAAGTTACCTTTCTATCTCTATTTTTCCCATTATTCTAATCATACTCCCATTCAACGGGATAAGCGGTATATTCAGCCCTACCTTGATGCCGGAATGGATGAAGGACAGGCGCGCTATGCTTCCATGGTGGAAGGCATGGATAAAAGTTTGGGTGATGTACTTGATTTCTTGGAAACTAAAGGTGTGGCTGACAATACAATTATCATTTTTTACTCCGATAACGGAGGACATAGTGTAGGAAATGAGAAGGGTGGGGAACCTCATACTCAGAATCTCCCATTACGTGAGGGGAAAGGATCGGTTTATGAAGGTGGTATCCGTGTTCCTATGCTCTTTTGCTGGCCGGGTAAGGTTAGTGCCGGAACGCGTATCAATACGCCTGTTTCGGCGGAAGATGTGTTCCCGACAATCCTTGAAATGGCAGGGGTGAAGAAATACGAAACCGTTCAGGAACGAGATGGTCAGAGCTTAGTGAAACTGATTCAGAAAGGTTCCCGGTATGTGGCTAAGGCTCAGAAAAGTGGGAAGATTACCAATCAACGCGAGGCTAATGCTATTGTGATTCCCGAAGCTATTTCGGGCATTGACCCTGAGCGTGGCATCATCTTTCATTTTCCTCATCAGCTTCGCTTTGAGGATCAGGATGATATCGACTTCATGAGTGCTCTCCGTAAGGGCGATTGGAAATTGGTCTATCGTATGCATACTGCCGAACTGGAACTCTATAATCTTCGTGAAGATATTGGTGAACGTAATAATCTGGCTGCCCGACATTTGGAAATAGTGAGGGAAATGGCAAAAGAACTTGGTACCCGTCTTCGTGGTTGGGATGCCCCAATGCCTACCGTGAGGGCAACCGGGCAAAAGGTTCCCATGCCCGATGAATTATAATGTGTGGTTAAATAGAAACAGGCTGCAACTTAATTGTACAGCCTGTTTCTTTATATTTAATTCTTTATATTATTTCGATTCCTTGTGCCTTGCAAAGTTGCAACCCTACATCTTTCAGTTTGAATTTCTGTATCTTGCCGCTGCCCGTCATAGGGAATTCGTCAATGAAGAATACATATTTAGGTATTTTGTAACGTGAAATCTTGCCTGTACAGAAGTCGCGTACATCCGATTCGTGTATATCCGCTCCTTCCTTCAGTATGATGAAAGCACCTACTTCTTCGCCATATTTTTTCGATGGGATGCCTGCCACTTGCACATCCTTCACACCTTCCAGCTTGTAGAGGAACTCTTCAATTTCTCGCGGATAGATATTTTCGCCGCCACGGATAATCATATCTTTGATGCGTCCGGTGATGCGGTAATTGCCGTCTTCATCTTTCACACCAAGGTCACCGGAGTGAAGGAAGCCATTCTTGTCGATTACTTCGGCCGTGGCTTGCGGATTCTTATAGTAACCCTTCATGTTGTTATAGCCCCGGTTGCACATTTCGCCTTGCACACCTACCGGACATTCTTCTCCGGTTTCGGGATCGATAACCCTGACTTCGGTATGTTCAAAATCATGTCCTACGGTATTGCAACGGACATCGAACGGGTCGTCAATGCGTGAGGCTGTCATACCCGGCGATGTTTCTGTCAGACCATATACACTTGTAACTTTCATATACATCTTTTCTTCCACCTGCTTCATCAGTTCCACTGGGCAGAGTGAGCCGGCCATGATGCCGGTGCGCAGGCTGGACATATCGAACATGTCGAACATCGGATGATGCAACTCGGCAATGAACATTGTGGGGACACCGTACAGAGCCGTGCAGCGTTCTTTATGAATGGAGGCAAGCACTACCAGCGGATTGAAGCGTTCCACCATTACTTCCGTACAGCCATGTGTCAGACAGTTCATGGTGGCAAGTACTACACCGAAGCAGTGGAAGAGGGGTACACAAACGCATAACTTATCGTCGCTGGTGAACTTCATGTGTTCTCCTGTCAGATAGCCATTGTTAGTTATGTTATAGTGGGTGAGCATAACGCCTTTCGGGAATCCGGTGGTGCCGGATGTGTATTGCATATTCACTACATCATGGCAGGTTACCTGGCTTTTCAGATTATTCAGACATTCATCTTCCACATTGTTACCCAATAAGAGGATTTCGGCTGTATTGTACATACCGCGATGTTTCTCCTGGCCTACATAAACAACGTTGCGCATGTGCGGGAAGCGTTGGCTCTTCAAATGTCCGCGTTCGCAGGTTTTCAGTTCCGGCAGCATGGTGTAAGTCATTTGTACGAAGTCGCTGTCTTTTTCACCATTCACAATGCAAAGGGTATGCATATCTGAGTTTTCGCACAAGTATTCCAGTTCTGCCTGTTTGTAGTTGGTATTTACGGTGACATAGACGGCACCTATTTTGGCGCAGGCATACAGAAGAGTAAGCCAGTCGGGTACATTAGCGGCCCATATACCTACATGGGTGCCGCGTTTCACTCCGATAGAAATTAGTCCTTTTGCCATGTCGTCTACCCGGCGGTTGAACTGGCTCCAGGTGAAGCGCAGGTTACGGTCGGAATAAACGATATATTCTTTGTCGGGCGTAGTTTCTGCCCAGTGCTCCAGCCATTGGCCGAGCGTTCTTTCGTATAACATAGAAATGAAGAATTAAGAATGAAGAATGAAGAATTAGCCATGCGGTATCCTTATAGCGCAGCTCAATTCTTCATTCTTCATTCTTCATTATTAATTTAAATCGGAGTATAGATTACTGCAAGAATCTTGGCTGCCTGTCCTTCATAAGCATGCACATGGTGGGGAACGATGGAGTCGTAATAGATGCTATCTCCTTCTTCAAGCAGATATGTATTTTTGCCGTAACTTATTTCCATAATACCTTCCATAACCATTATAAACTCTTCACCTTCGTGAGAGGAGAGTACGAAATCACTATCTTCCGTAGCAGCTACATCGATGATAAACGGCTCCATGTGGCGGTCCGCTTTCGACTTGGACAGGGAATGATATTCCATGTGCTTACGGCTCTGGATAGCATTATTGGAGAAGCTGATACTGTCTTTGGCTTCCGTCTTGCGGCAGATGGCCGGACCCGTTTCATCCTGATCGTCAAGGAAAGTTCCCAGGCGTACACCCAGCACGCGGGCTATTTTGATGAGCGGGGCCAATGAAGGCAGGTCGATGTTGTTTTCAATGCGTTCAATCTGTTCTACGGCTAAACCGGAACGTTCGGCCAGTTGCTCAATACTGATTGACTGGCTTTCACGGAGCGACTTGATTTTTTCTCCGACAATCTTGCTTGTATCCATAATTGATAATGTTTTTCGCCTATTAGGTTATAAATTGTATTGTTAAACTGCAAAAATAAAACAAACTTTTACTTGATGCAACAATACACGGAGAAAAGTTTAGCGTCCGGATTAAAAGAGACTGTACATATCTCCTGTTTGTGTTCTGTTCCATTTCTCTTTTGGGCTATACCTTCTTCGCGTCTTCTTCGCTTCTATAGAGGGACGAAAAGAGCGAAGAAGGTACGAAGCGGGTGTAATTGTCCTGTTTGTCGGATAATTGAGAAATTGCTTTTATTTGTTTAATATATATATTGCAGGATGCTCTTATCGGAGAACAGGATGAAAGCAAATCTCCGCAAATATTTATCGGAAGATGAATCGCTGGATCTAATCACCATTCCCAAGGTGGGGTATAAACTTTCACGGAATTGATATTGCTGAATCTGACATTCTGACACTTTGTATTTTCTGTTTGCTGAGAATGCATTATATTCGTCCTCGCCTCCATCAGTTCAAAAGCAAGCGAACGAAAATCGGCAAAAGGCAGATTGATAATGCGATATCGAAATACTTACGTTTCTGTTAGATTGAAACATACTCTGAAAACTGCGCAAATAAGTCTGAGTCGCAATGCAAATAGGTGCATTACCTATAAGTAGTAACCCTTTTAGGCGGAAGTAGTAACCAAACTACCTATAAGTAGTAACCTTTTCACTCGTAAGTAGTAACCCTTTCTTGCATAAGTTAGCCGTAAATGCGGAAGAATATACGGAAATGGCGTATGATTATTCTTTGTTTATTCACAAGATATGCTGGAAAGGTTCTTTTTGGAAAGAGGCTTGTCAGCAGAATGACTGATATCCTGTCGTTATGATGGGTAAACGGCGCATTTCGTTTCTGCCAGCCACTTCCACACAGGAATCACTTTTATGCTTATTCCATCCTGCTCAATAGTTTCTTCCTGATCTTTGCTGATAATCAAAGCAGTACTTATGTTCATGAAGCGGGAAAGGCTGACAAGGGCATTGACTTCCCTGTTTCGCGTCTGCTCGTCGCGGAGAGAATAGGAAACTTGAATAGCCAGCCCGGCGTCGGGAACTACGAAATCTACTTCTACATTCTTATTGTAATAAAAGAGTGCTTCTCCATATTGTTTATAGAGATGGATAGCTACAATATTTTCAAGTAGTTTGGTTTCCGGCTGGAAGAGGAATAGGTTGAGGATGCCGTTGTCGTAGAAATAATGTTTCTTTGTTCCTTCTCTCTGTGGGATGGAATCATTGAAATTACAGAGAGAGAAGATGAGATAAGCGTCGTGCAGATAACCTAAATAGCAGGAGATTGTTTCGCGGGTCACTTTGCTTCCATCTCCTTGCAAGATGTTCTGTAGCCTTTTGATGGCTGTTGGTTGAAGCACACTGTCTGCCAGCTTGCGTACTAACAGACGCAGGCTTTGTTCATTTCTTACGTTGTTTCTAATGACAATGTCCGAATAGAGTATTTTTTGATATAAGGATGTGAGCCAGGCGCGCTTGTCTGTGTAGTTGAAACTTTCGGGTAGGCCTCCATTGTAGAAGTAACCTTCGAACAGACGCACTACGTCGGTCCTGATGGGAGCCAGATGCCAGTGGGCATCCAGTGTAATATGATGATATTCCAGATATTCCGTGAAACTGAAGGGGTATATTTCCTGCATCAGGTATCGTCCCCCCAATGTAGAGGCTATTTCACGGCTGAGCATGTGGGCATTGCTACCCGTGATGAAAACTTGCCGTTTCTCATCTGCCAGCCGGCGTGCGAAGTGCTCCCATCCTTCTATATTCTGTATTTCGTCCAGAAAGATGATAGGCTCGAAGGCGAACATCTCTTTGTAACATTCTACAATCAGATGAAGTTCTTCCTTTTTAATATCCGTAATGCGTTCGTCCTCAAAGTTAATGAAGAGAATTTCTTGTTTACTATGTCCATCTTTTAGCAGTTGCTGTATATGCTGGTAGAGCATATAAGTTTTGCCGGCACGGCGGATACCCACAAATACATAATTACCATTTTCTTCAATGGACACTTTACGGGGCAATAGCTTCACCTGGCTAATGAACTCTTGCTGGTTCAGAATGATTTGTTTGATGATGTCTTTTTCCATACTTCAACTTGCTTGACATGCAAATATAGGAAATAATTCTATAAAGTGCATATTTTACTTGAAATATGTCTTCTATAGAAGACATAATAGGAGGAAGATATGTCTTGTATAGCTTTTGTGCTTATTTATTGTATAAGGATCGGAGATATTTGAAAACAAAAAAGGGGAAGCTTTTTAACAGCTTCCCTTTTTAATGCTTTTGCTGCAAGTAACGGATTACTTACGCAGACCGAGTTCTTTAATGATGGCACGATATCTGGTGATGTCGCGATCCTTCAGGTAGTTCAGCAACGCACGGCGTTTTCCTACCAACATTGTCAAAGCTCTTTCAGTACTATAATCTTTTCTGTTGAGCTTAAGGTGCTCAGTCAGGTGGGAAATACGGTATGAAAACAAAGCTATCTGGGCCTCAGCTGAGCCAGTATCAGTGTTAGACTTTCCGTACTTGCCAAAGATTTCTTGCTTTTTAGCAGCGTCTAAATACATAACTTTTAATTAAATTGATATATAAATTTTCTCTTACGAGGCTGCAAAGATAGAGATAATCTTTTATACTGCAATGATATTCAATGAAATTTTTCTCTTGCTGCAACTATATCTAATGCAAAATTCGTACCTTTGCACCCAAATATATAGGTATTGTATGCAAAATATTAGAAACATTGCAATCATTGCCCATGTTGACCATGGGAAAACGACGCTTGTCGATAAGATGCTCTTGGCGGGAAATCTGTTCCGCAGCAACCAGAGCACAGGTGAATTAATGCTGGATAACAACGACTTGGAACGTGAACGAGGAATAACGATTCTCTCCAAAAACGTTTCTATCAATTACAAAGGAACTAAAATCAATATCATTGATACTCCGGGACACAGTGACTTCGGAGGTGAGGTAGAGCGTGTATTGAACATGGCAGACGGATGTATCCTGTTGGTGGATGCCTTCGAAGGTCCGATGCCCCAGACACGTTTCGTGTTGCAGAAAGCTCTGCAGATTGGCCTGAAACCCATCGTTGTGGTGAACAAGGTAGACAAACCGAACTGTCGTCCGGAGGAAGTATATGAAATGGTGTTCGACCTGATGTTCAGTCTTGAGGCTACGGAAGATCAGTTGGATTTCCCTGTTATCTACGGTTCTGCGAAGAACAACTGGATGAGTACGGACTGGAATACTCCTACTGATAATATCTTCGCATTACTGGACTGTATTGTAGAGAATATACCGGCTCCCACGCAGTTGGAAGGTACTCCGCAGATGTTGGTGACTTCTCTGGATTATTCTTCTTATACCGGACGTATTGCTGTAGGCCGTGTACATCGTGGTACGCTTAGAGAGGGGATGAATGTATCTCTGGCTAAGCGCGACGGAAGTTTTGTGAAATCAAAAATCAAGGAACTGCATACATTTGAAGGTATGGGACGCGCGAAGGTATCGGAAGTTTCTTCCGGTGACATCTGTGCGTTGGTAGGTATCGAAGGCTTTGAGATCGGTGATACGATCTGTGACTTTGAAAATCCGGAAGCATTGCCGCCTATCGCTATTGACGAACCGACTATGAGTATGTTGTTCGCCATTAATGATTCTCCTTTCTTCGGTCGTGATGGTAAGTTTGTGACTTCTCGTCATATCCATGACCGCTTGATGAAGGAATTGGATAAGAACCTTGCCTTACGCGTACGTAAAAGTGAGGAAGATGGTAAATGGGTAGTTTCCGGTCGTGGTGTACTTCATCTTTCTGTATTGATTGAAACCATGCGTCGCGAAGGTTATGAGCTTCAGGTTGGTCAGCCGCAGGTTATCTTCAAGGAGATTGACGGTGTGAAGTGCGAGCCGATTGAAGAACTGACTGTGAACGTTCCCGAAGAGTATGCCAGTAAGATTATCGATATGGTAACCCGCCGTAAGGGTGAGATGGTGAAGATGGAGAGTGCAGGCGAACGTGTAAACCTGGAATTTAATATGCCTTCACGTGGTATTATCGGTTTGCGTACGAATGTACTGACTGCTTCTGCCGGTGAAGCTATCATGGCACACCGCTTCAAAGAATATCAACCGCATAAAGGTGAGATCGAACGTCGTACCAACGGCTCCATGATTGCCATGGAAACGGGAACGGCATTTGCTTATGCCATCGATAAATTGCAGGATCGTGGTAAGTTCTTTATCTTCCCGCAAGAAGAGGTGTATGCCGGACAGGTGGTAGGTGAACACTCCCATGATAACGACCTCGTGATTAATGTTACGAAATCCAAGAAGTTGACGAATATGCGTGCTTCCGGTTCGGATGATAAAGTTCGTCTGATTCCGCCTGTACAGTTCTCTTTGGAAGAGGCTTTGGAATATATCAAGGAGGATGAGTACGTAGAGGTTACACCGAAGGCAATGCGTATGCGTAAAGTGATTCTGGACGAGATAGAACGTAAACGTGCGAATAAGAACTAAAGTTGTTTGTAAATAGATAGAAAAGGAGTGCTTCACTGTAATGGTGGCACTCCTTTTCATTTATACGTTACTTGCAGGAAATGATTAATCTATAAATCTGATCTTTTCTGCATTTCTCGGTTTGGCAGCGGGAGCTTCATCCGGATAACCGAATGCGATACAATAGAGCAATTGATATCCTTCGGGAATATCCAGCTTCTTCAGATATTCGGCTGCTTCCGGTGTTGATGTCATGAATCGTGTCGGTCCGCCAAGGCAACAGGAACCTATACCCATAGACCAGGCTGAAAGAATCATATTTTCACCCAACAGGCCACAGTCTATTTGTGACAGGTCATAAGACTTGTCATTGGCAATAAACACTACGGTAGAGGCATTACGGAACATATTCTTGAAATTAGGATCTTCCGCTGCTTTAGGATTCTGCTTTTTGTAAACTTCAGTAATACCGTTGATGAATTCCGGATTATCCACTACCCGGATTTCCCAGGATTGTTTGTTTTGTCCGTTAGGAGCATTGATACCGCAGTTCAGTATAATCTGCATAGTATCGCGGTTTACCGCTTGCGGTTTGTACTTACGGATACTGCGGCGTGACATCATGTTTTCAATCACCGCATTCTCTTTACTTGTTTTCTCTGTTACAGTTGTACTCTCTTTTACTTGCATGCCGCATCCGCAGCACAGCAACAGGCTGGCACCTGCTAACATCAATTTGATACTTTTCATATTGCTTTGTTTAATATTGGTTTTCGCAAAGCTAACAAAAAAGATTTAGTAATGAAGTGGTTACTTAACAAAAAAGAGGATTGCTAACTTTGTGTATAAAATATTATTGTTTTAAAAAACGTTTATGCATAAAATGTATCAGATTACACTTTTAAAGCAAATTCATCACATGATTCTTCTAATTATTTCTTCCTTTTCTCATAAATATGAATGGTACCACAAATAAAGACTGATTCTGTCAAGAATAACAAAACCAGTCTTTGCTAACCTGAAACAATTCTTGATTACTTTTTCATTTATTATTTCATTTTTGTAGCTACCACTTCTCCTACCTCCTGCGGCAACCATACAGCCATTTGCCCGTCTCCGCGGTGCGACCATGCGTAATAAGGTATAAGCGTTAGCGTTACGTTACGTGTTTCCAGCCATCCTTTTTCGTTAATGGAGAGCGATTGTGCCTGCGTCTTCAACTCTTTTATGCCATTCAGCATGTCTGGCTTATCCACTACTTCTACTTCCGGCTTTTCGGGTAGGAGAATGCTGGGTCTTTCGGCGTAATTATCGGGCCATTCAGCGCAATATACCACAGGTCCTCTCTCAAATGACACTCTCCCCTTATCCGCCTTTACTTTTTCGTGAGCTTTAACCATACGGGGCTGCATGTCGAAATGAATCTCTATCCTATCTCCTTTTTTCCATTTGCGGTCAATGCTTAGATACCCTTTAGCCAAACTGCTTTGAATAGATTCTCCATTTATTTTCACGCTATAGTTTGTCTTCTTATTATCTGCATAGCTGTACAAATCGCTGGGAAGTACCTCATTTCTTACCCACCCAGGGATACGAATCATCATATTGAAGGCCTTACCGGAAGCTTTGGTAACTTCAACCTGTACATCTCCATCCCACGGGTAGTTTGTAGTTTGCTTTAATGAAACGCTTTTGCCTTCTATTTGCAGATTTGCGGTATTAGACATAAAAAGATTGAGATAAACATCCCGGTTCTTTATGGCATATACGTATCCCGGCAGAGAAGGTATGAAACGACTAAGGTTTGAAGGACAACAAGCGCAACCAAACCAGGGTTGGCGATGGCAAGCTCCCTGATTGAATTTGTATTCACCGTCCGATTCCAATGGATTAGGATAGAAGAATGTTCCACCATCCATCGAAACACCCGATATTAATCCATTGTATAATGAACGTTCCAGTACATCATAGTATTTGGCATCACCATGCATGAGGAACAAGCGGTGGTTCCAGTACACATTGCCGATGGCAGCACAGGTTTCGTTATATGCAGTGAGATTAGGCAATTCATAGTTATCACCAAATGCCTCACCGTGGTGCCGGGCTCCAATACCACCTGTAATATATAATTTCTTTGACACTACATTTTCCCAGATATTATCAATAGCACGAACATAATCTGAGTCGCCGGTAAGGGCTGCTACATCCGCCATACCCGAGTACATATAGGCTGCGCGCACCGCATGTCCTACGGCTTCGTTCTGTTCTAATACCGGCTTGTGAGATTGACTGTATTCTTGCTTGATAGAAGTATATCCGCGTTTGTCGAGAAAGAATTTAGCAAGGTCGAGATATTTTTTCTGTCCCGTTACTAAATAGAGCTTAGCCAGTGCCATTTCGGCAATCTGATGTCCAGGAACTTTGATTTCTTTGCCTGGGGCATCACCTATTTCACGCTCCACACAATCGGCATATTTAATGGCAATATCCAAGAAGTTACGTTTGCCTGTGGCCTGATAGTGGGCAACGGCGCCTTCAATCATGTGTCCAAGGTTATAAAACTCGTGGCTTAGGTCTTCCACCTTTTCCCATCGTTTACTGCCCACCCATTCATGCGGATGTTTGGGGTTCATAGTGCGTGAGGTAAAGAGATATCCATCCGGTTCCTGTGCGGCGGCAACGATTACCAATACGCTATCAATATACTTTGAAAGTTTTTTGTCCGGATACGTCTGCATAGAATAACTGGCTCCTTCAATGGTTTTATATACGTCGGTATCATCGAATGACAATCCCCCCACCTGGTAGGTGGCGCTTGGATTGGCGGCTTTAACAAAGTTCTCATATCGTCCGGTTTCTTCACATTTGCTGAATGCCAGAGGGATGGTTACTTCTCGGCTGGCTTTGAGTCGTTGTCCCCAGAAGGTATCGGTTACTTTTACGGAGGTAAATGGAACGGGAGAAATAGGATACCCTCCACTGTTATGTTGTGCATCGGCTTTCGGCAAGAAAGACAAAAGCGCGATGGATAAGATTATTTTTTTCATCTGAAACAATATGGCTTTAAAAGATTATTTTACTTCTGTATTATATATCCAGATACCGTATGTAAAGGCATCCGAGTGTTTATTAGGCTTAGCTTCACCTTGCCGGAACCATTGCCCGATATTGGTAAAGGGGGTCAGAGTAATCTCTGTTTCACTTTTCTTATATAGCCCTTTTGCTTTCTCTGTGCTCATCTGTCCGATCTGCGACTAAGTATAATGCTTAATCGACAGATGTGAAGATTCCGACATAACCACCGCCGTTTGCCATTTTAATCTTTAAAGGCTTTTCTGTGGTAAGGTGGATTTTCTTTTTGTTGACTTCTGTCGGCTTTTTATTGGCATTGCGTCCATCCTCCCAATATTCCAGTTCGTAGCGGCCTTCGGGAAGGAAAGAGGTATTCACTTCGATGGTACGTTGCACGCGGTTGTTCATTGCACCGATATACCACTGTTTTCCGGAACGTTTCGCCATAACGATGTATTCTCCAGGGTAACCTTCGAGGAAACGGGTATCATCCCACTGGGTGGGTACTACTTTCAGGAAATCTGCTCCCGACTGACCGAGGATGTGTTTCGGATGGTCGGTAACTACTGTGAGCGGACTTTCGTATATGACGAATTTTGATAATTCTGCGCAACGGGTGTTGGCAACGAGTGTGGGGCTTTGCTGTTTGAACTCTTCCGGCGTGACGTTGAGAAATCCGCCCGGCGTATAGTCCATTTGCCCGGCAAGCATACGGGTAAAAGCAAGGGTCACGTTGTGCTCGGGCCAGATGCGGTTGGAAAATTTCGAATATTCTCCGCCCAACACACCTTCGCGCGTCACCATGTTAGGATAGGTACGGTCGATGCCATCGGGTTTGTATGCCCCGTGGAAGTTAACCATCAGTTTATGATTGGCCGCCGCCTGGATAATTTGTCGATACCAGTTGACCATCTCCTGGTCGTCGCGGTCCATAAAGTCGATCTTCACGCCTGCTATTCCCCATTTCTCGTAGAGGGCAAAGGCTTGCTTGTAAGCATCGTTTTTGTTCACGTCCGTGCAGTATAGCCACAACCAGCAGCGCACATTTCTGGAGCGGGCATAAGCCAGGATTCCGGGCATATCCAGTTGAGGAGCAGGCTTTGTAATGTCTGCTTCAGGACGGTTGAAGGGGCCGTACCACTGCCAGTCAATCAACATATAAGGCCATCCTTGTGTGGCGGCAAGGTCGATATACTCTTTTATTACATCCATCTCCATCTTTACCTCGCCACTCCACCAGTGGTCCCAGGCACACATATCCGGTTTAATCCACGACGGGTTTTCGATGGCACACGGCGGATTCAGCCCGTGGATAATTTCCGATTCGATAAATTTACCAGGGTTGTCACTTACCATAATTACCCGCCACGGGGTTTGCATCTGCTCGAAGAAACGTGCTTTTACACCTTCTTCTTCCTCACCGGGAAGAGGCGACAGTTTGGTAGTCAGCATCTTGTGTCCGTTTGTAGCCTGTTCGGTGGCTCCCATATAAAAGCCGGGATAGTTATCGATATGAGCTTCTGTAATGGCCAGATAATTCTCTTTATCTACTTCAATGAGGAAAGGCAGTCCGGCAACGGTCTGTGACGTCACACCGGTCACGGGTGTACGTACAAATTCGGTTTCATTCGATGAAGTGTAGTGCGGTTGATATTCTGCCACCCAAACCGTGGAGGTTTCAGGAACAGAGAAGCCTGTCAGCTCACGGGTTATTTGGCGGTTACCTGGTTTACGACCACCGTACAGTTGGTAGCGGAAAGCCACGCCATTGTCATAAACACGGACTATAACATCCATCTTACGCATATCGCCTACTTTTTCCTGCAATTTTATTGCTGCTTCGTTCCAGGCTAGGCTGATCTCTTGATGTTTATTCCGAACTACAGGTGCCCATGAGTCTTTCCGGAGCGATACTTGTGGCTCGTTCAGTATAAACAAATTCGCGCTCATCGGTTCTTCTCCTTTAAACTCAAATCCCATAGGAGATTGATTCACCAGGGTTTTTCCGTTGTATGAAACGGAGTAGGTCAACGCATTGCTGTTATTTACTTCTATACGGATTTTCCCGTCGGGGGAAGTGACTGGTATCTTCTGCGCCGACAATTGTGCTGTGATGAGCAGGCCTATGATAATTAAAGACTTTTTCATTACTAACTATTATTTTACTTCTGTATTATATATCCAGATACCGTATGTAAAGGCATCCGAGTGTTTATTAGGCTTAGCTTCACCTTGCCGGAACCATTGCCCGATATTGGTAAAAGGAGTCAGAATAATCTCTGTCTCACTTTTCTTATACAGCCCTTTTGCTTTATAAACCGGCCCTATCAGATTACTGCCCGGTTTAGTTATTTCCACGGGTAGTGAAGTGGTATTGAGGCGAAGGTCTTTATCCAGATTCGTGTCATTGTTGCATAGATGTTCGTTCCAAACCATATCGACCGAATAAATAACCGGACCACGTGTCAGCGTATAGGGTATTTTATCAGTTGCTTCTTCGGTGTACATTCTCTCTCCACCGGGCAAGGTGCGATAAACGTAGTTGCTATGGTTTTTGCGTTGTTCCCAACGGAGTTGCATCGGTAGGGTGATATTGATTTTGTCGTCTTTTGCCCATTTTCCGGTCAGTTCCAGATAGCTACCCGACCGGGGGGCTTCCACCTGTTTTCCGTTTACGCTTACCCGGGGCGACTGGCACCATTGGGGAATACGCAGGTTGATGGTTTTCTTTATAGGCTTGGCAGACGTAATTACCACTGCTATATGCTCCGACTCCGGATAATTTCCTGTAATCTCAAATCCGAAATCCCTTCCTATATACTGGCAGGGTAAATATTGGTTGATGAAGAAACTGCCTTTATTTTCGGCAAAGAAGAAGGTAGGCAGCAAGGAAATAATACGGTGTCCGCTGGCTGTACAGCAGTCCGGACCGTGGAAAAAACCATCAGGTTTAGTTCCGTTTGGAGCTGTGTGATAACGGCAAACACCGGTTTCGGCATCTTGCGCGGCAAATACATGGTTAAGCATCAATCGTTCCATGGCTTCGGCATATTTAGCTTCGGCAGTGAGCTCGAGGAGGGCCTGGGTGAGTTGCATCCACGACATGGTCGCACAGGTTTCTACCACATGGCCTGTAATGGGTTTAATATATCCGGGTTCGTAATGTTCGGCTACGCTTACACCGCCGGTAATGTACATCTGTCTTTTGTAGATATCATTCCAGGCGCCTTTCACTTTGCGCAATAGCGTTTCATCTCCCGTTACACGGTATAAACGCAGAAATCCGAGAAAGTTCATGTGGAAGGTATGCGAGTGTACGTAGGGTTGCAATTCATGTACGCCCATGGTTCCGTCGGCTACTTTATCCAGGTTGGAGAAAGCATCCCATCCACTCCATTTATCAATATTGGCTACGATCCATTCTCCCCAGCGCAGGTAGTTTTTCTTGCCGGTCAGTTCATAAAGTCGCATAACGGGGTCGATGAGCATGGTACCTTCCCAGGAATAGTGAACCGCATGTCCGGCAAAGTCTGAAGTGCCTGCCAGTTCTTTCCCTTTGTTTTCGGGATACCTTAAATTGGAAGGCCAGAATTCAAGTTTACCTGGGCCGATAAAACGCAAAATATAATCGCAAAGTTTCTCGGCTGCGGTAAGTGCCCGTTGGTTTCCCGTTTCTTCGTGAACGGTAAGAAAGGCATGAACCACAAAATAAAGTTCATAAATATCCATACCGCGCAGCGGTCTTTCTGCCGAACGAAAACTGCGCGCCGTGGCGCCTACATATCCTTCGGGTTCCTGCGAGTTAATAATACGGTTGAGTATGGCATCTACTTTATCCAGCAATTCTTTATCGTCGGCCTGGATAGCCGATAGATAAGCCGACTCTACCCATTTGCCATGTTGCTCGGCCTTGGTCCAATCCCACGCGGTGTGTTCTCTTTTCTCTATGAAAGATACATATTGGTCGATAGGGAATTGTTTGAGATATACTTCCCGGTTCAACCTCATTCGTGCGCCGTAAAAACCGGTGATATCTTTCACAGTAGTAACGGGAACGGGATTTTCCTTTAACGGAATTTTATCGTACTTCTGGGCCATCATCGTGTTGGCGGCCAGGGTTAGGGATAGCATCCCTGTAAAAAGTTTTTTTGTTGTCATTTTTGATATTAATAATGTTTGTAATTCGTTATCATTTTAGTGCATTTGTCTCTGCACCGTATCGAGGATGTCTTTGCAGCGCAGAGACATTTACGGGGTTTCGACGTTTATTTCCATTGAATAATCACCTCTTCCGCAAAGTGGCCGACTGGTAGTTCTGCTTCCCATCCGACAGATGTTTTCTTGAAAGGAACGGCGCGACCCGAAACAGTAATTTTCCGTGGTGAAGTTTCTTTGCTTCTCAACTCAATAACAGTTGTATGCGTTGCCGCATCTTCATCTTTCAACGCTGCATACCTCTTATTTTCAAGGGTGAAACGGAGTTGTTTTCCCTTTAACCTGATGTCTATGGGTGTATCTGATAAGAAGCCATCGTTCAACAGGCTTATGTGATAGCGGAAACTGGGTATTACGTAACTGAATTGCCGGCGTACGCCATCTTTGGGAATGACAGAAAGAGTCGATTTTTCTTGTATCAGGTTTCCTCCGTAGGCATGTAATCCGAAAACGGAATCTTGAATAACAATGGTGCGCGCGGTATGAAATGCCGCTCCGAAACCTAAATCAATTTCGCCGTCATATCTCCAGGGGCCACGTGTTTCATGCTTCCTTAACCAAGTCATTCCATTCTTTGCACTTACAAACGCCTGGCCGGTTGCACCGTCTTTTTCCTTTCCGGAATACCAATACCCGTAATTGGATGAAGCATCGCCCGTATTCATTAACGACCAAGAAGAAAGATAAGAGTTATAGCCCAATTCAATCCAGTCGGTATTATCAGAGAACAACAATCCATATTCCAGAATGGACCATCCTCCCATCATAGACATATAGGACATATCGTGTGTATGCGATGAACCGGCACAATCGGCACCTGCCAGATAAAACTTGGGAGCATGCCATCCACGTACCGATAAGCCGGCGTAGTGTTGTTGGTCCATAAAACGGCGGGCCTCTGCTGCCGACACGTTCGGATGCGAATACCATACTTCTTTGTTCTTATCATACCAGAGTTTATTATCCGGTTTCATAGGTGTTTCAATGGCATATTTCGCCAATGCGTAAGAAGATTCAAAGGCCGTCCGGTCAAAACTATACTCCGACCGATAAGGATATTTATCATCGTAAATAAAATATTTGGCCTTCTTTTCCCATTCGCCACGCAGGAAGTCGGCATCTTCCGTTCTACCGCGTTTTTCTAATTCGGCAATCATGTCAGGAATCAACCATTCATTATACATACCCCATTTATAGATATCCAACCAAGGAAGAACCTCATAAGGGTATTTGAAGAAAGCCTTTGCCGTTTGCACCGCTCTCTCGAAGTATCCATCAGCATCCAGATAATGTGTCCATTGCGGAAAATTTGTGGCAATCTGGTACATGTGGTAATACATCTTAAAGATATGCGGATAGTCATAAGCCCGCCATATTTTAGGACGGTCTTTATAGACAGTGTTTACCCATGCGTGCAGGAGTGAATCGCGTGCTGACGGCCAATTGGGAACACCATAGATTGCGTAAGGATAAGTTTCTTCGTCGGAAGCTTGTAGTTTACCCCATACATAATTCTCGATGTGATATTCCAACGAGGCAATCTCTGCCGCATCCGGATAAATCACATTCTTAGCAGCCACATAAGGAGCTTTACCTAAAATAGGATCATCACAAGCCAAGACATAAGCGAACCATCCATCAAACCCATCTGAATCTTCGGGACCACGTAGCTTCCCGTATTTCATATCGTAAACAGAATACAAGCCGTCCCACCACTCGCCGGGAACTTTATGTTGCTGTTTGTTGACAATGAAAGAACTTCTTTTCTTAATCAGGGTTTCAAGGGGCTCTGTAGAGAAAAACTCCAATACAGACTTTTCACCATTATTATAATGAACAGTCAAAATATTCTCACCCAACTTCTTGAATTGTACATCATATAGCCAACTACCATTCGGTCCTTTGCCAACAGCAACAATTTCGGTTTGGCTTGGATGTTCCGGTTCGATAGATTGAATCTCTCCTTTTAAACGAATCGCCAACCGCGCTTTCAAATCATTAGGTACGGTATATCCGGGTGCTACTCGTATATCTAATAATCCTTGTTGATAAACCACATCACGAATATCTTCATAACGCGGAGCAGAGCTCATCACAAATTCATAAACAACCTTATCTCCTTTTTGTCCGGCCGGTTGCAGGAAATGAGCCGTATGCGGCATACGCCAAGTACCTTCCGTCTTCGGGCCGGTACAAGCAGAATGAATATACGCATTATACACCCGGTTCGATGTGTCGAAATACTCCAAAGGCGTATTTTCTTTCGTCATCATAATATAAAAAGGACCCGAACCAGATGGCTTAGAAAAGGTCAGATAAGAAGAGTTCAGCGAAATATTATGCTTTTGAATAAAACCTCTTTCGAATATAGATTCTGCACTTGCACCTTCTCCTCCATGAGGCCTCCAACGAACCGGAAAGGCGACATCGCCTAACTCAATTACTTGTTTCCCCGTTGTGGAAATCTCAATACTCAAATGTATACCATCGTCTTTTAAGGTATAATACCTTTGCATGCATAGAGGCATTTCCCGGATAGAATCGGTATAGAGGAAGGTATTGGCATTTATTTGTCGGAAACGGGTATAGTCCGTCAAGAAAACATTCCAGTCTTCGTTATTCACCCGATATCGAATGGATACGTTTCCCCAGGCTGCATTGTCGGCTATGAAGTTTACCGTATCACTTTCTGCAAAGAAAGAAGACATCCCATGTTTGTTAAACTCCGCCTTGAAGTTTGCGTTTTCCATTTTCTGAGCATGCGCTCCATTGATACAGAACAAAGCACAGGCTAATCCCAGAACAACTATTTTCGTATATTTCGTTAAACAACCCATTGAATATAAGTTTAAATGATTTTATAAAGAATCGTACAGCCAGATTGAATAAGCGTAAGCCGGCGCAGTCTTCTCTGGTTTTGTTTTTCCTTTTTCATACCAATGACCTACATTGGTGAAAGGCAAAAGGATAACATCTATTTCTTTATTGTTATAAGTAGCTTTTGTTTGATAAACAGGCCCCAACAACTCTTGTGATGGCTTCTCTACCGGAACAATCATGGCATCTGTATTAATCAATACTTTTTTGCTTAAATCAATATTCTTTTCAGGAATATTATCGTTCCAAACTAAGTCAAGAGAATAAACTATTGGACCGCGCAAAAGAGCATAAGGAATTCTGTTTGTTTCCACCGATTTAAGTTGGAAATGAGCACCTCTTGTTACATCCGTATGATGTTCTCGCTTCACCCAACGAATATCCATCGGGAGAATAAGTTCTATTTTATCTTGATTCGTCCACTGTTTAGATAATGTACAATAAGTACCCGGTTGCGTTCCGTTTACTTTTTCTCCGTTTACTATCACCTGTGCGTTCGTACACCAACCGGGGATACGTAAATGAATATCCTTCTTCACCGGTTTATCCAAACGGAAAACAATCTTAATATTTTCAGATTCCGGATAAGTTGTTTCCAATTTGAAACGGAAATCTTTTCCTTTATAATCTGAGGCGATATATTGGTTGATGTAAAAATTGTTCTCGTTTTCTGCATAGAAGAAAGTGGGAAGCATAGAGATAATACGATGTCCGCTGGCCGAACAGCAATCCGGCGTGCGATAATAATTAGAAGGTTTGTACCCGTTAGGAGCCGTATAATAACGCAGTCCGTCACCATCACAGGTTTGGGATGCCAACACATGATTGAGCATCAGGCGTTCCATTGCATCCGCATATTTCACATCACCGGTTAGTTCCAGTAAGAACTGAGAAAGCAACATCCATGACATAGTCGCACAAGTTTCAACCACATTGCCCGTAAGTGGTTTAATATAACCCCGTTGATAACTTTCATGTACACTCACACCTCCGGTAATATACATTTGGCGTCTATTGATATCATCCCAAACGCCTTGAACTTTTCGTAGTAGAGATTTATCGCCCGTTAACCGGTATAAACGCAAGAAACCCAAGAAGTTCATGTGGTGCGTATGAGAATGCACATTCGGCTGTATGTCGTGTATTCCTAATTTGCCGTCTGCAATCAAATCTAATTTAGAGAAAGCATTCCAGCCGCTCCATTTATCAATATTTTCCGTTATCCATTTACCCCATTCCAGGTATTCGTTATTTCCTGTTTTCTCATACAATCGTACAACAGGGTCGATTAACATTGTTCCTTCCCAACCATAATGCCCGCCATGTCCGGCCACTAAAGAATGTCCGCCGACTCTTTTGTTTACATTATCCGGGTATTTTAAGTCAGAAGGCCAGAATTCAACTTTGCCTGGTCCGATGTAACGGGTTATATAATCACACAACTTAACGGCCGCATCCAGTGCATTCTTATCGCCCGATTCCTCATATACTGTAATAAAAGCATGGATTACAAAATACAATTCATATGCGTCCATCCCTCTCAGAGGCCTTTCAGGAGAACGATAACTACGTGCCGTTGCTCCAACATAACCTTCTTCTTCTTGGGAATCAAGAATCCGTTTGAGTACAGAACTTGCCTTTTTCATCAACTCATCATCATCACTTTGTATGGCCGACAGGTAAGCCGATTCAATCCATTTTCCGTGTTGTTCAGCTTTTGGCCATGCCCATTCTGTATGTTGACGTTCGACAATAAAGTCTACATATTCATCTATCGGGAATTGCTTGATATAATTTTCTCGGTTCAATTCCATCCGCTGCCCAAAGAATCCTTGAATATTCTTAATAGTGGAAACTGGCACCTGCCTTTCAACCAAATCTACTTTATAGTAAGATGATTGCTTCGTGTTCTTAGGCTGCTCTGAAGAACAAGCCAATAATAACGGAAATAATACGAATACAAATAATTTCTTCATGGTTTTACTTATTGATTTTCACTGTTGGAATCTTATTCTTACATCCACGGTTTCTCCTTTCACAGGTATATTAACTTCATATAATCCCGAAGAAAGTTCTTTCACCGGAATATTTTTACCTGAAACCAATACGGAAAGAAGCGAATGGCCATTCACGGTTTCTATTGATATCGTGGTATCATGTTCTTTTCCCTCCCGGTTTTCAACAGAAAATCCTATTTCATTCTCTTTATAAAGAATAGGTTTATACTTCATAAATCCATCTTTCATGAGTTCGACCGCCATTCGCGTGGGAGTAAAGATGCGTAACTGGCGGCGAATGCCATCATACGGCATGACACTTATATTTCCCTTTTTATCAACTTCGGCATTACCACCATAGGCAATTATACCAAAATCAGAGTCATCGAGTAAGTAAATGCCGGATCCATGAATACCACCTGTCAACCCATGATCAATTTCTCCATCATACCGCAAAGGCCCGCGTTTTTGCTTTACAGATTTCAAATCCCAAAGATATGAATGTTGATAAGGCGAATAAACCCAACCTACCGCTCCGTCGTTCGCTTTACCTTTAAACCAATACCCATAATTTGCATCTTTTGTCCCTGTATTCACAAGGGCCCAGGAAGACAATAATGAATTATATCCCCAGTTGACATATTTTTCCGGTGTGCCGGCAAATCGAAAGGCATAATCCAATATGGCGGCTCCTCCCATTTGAGACATATATTCGA
>ULXS01030036.1_pt1 | contig 73966 bp, 57 predicted proteins | sample 1961421 | NCBI WGS metagenome assembly ULXS01 (sample SAMEA4835842, study PRJEB28245) | human gut metagenome | biome: gut microbiome; material: fecal sample | place: Denmark | collected 2008
GCTGGAGAATAGCAGAAGAAGTGATGAATGGTAAATACATCCAAGGATATGATGTTCCTAAACCGCAAGATGGAGGTTTCTATAATATTGTGAATGTAAAAAGGCCGTTAATCTTTCTGAAGAAGGATTATCTGTTCCCGCTTGGTACATCAGAAATATTGATGAACCCTGCACTTCAGCAAAATCCGAACTGGCCTAAGTTATCAACAGCAGCTAATTAATAAATAGAATGAGAAATATGAAAAAATATATCTATCTGTTTATTATGCTTGTATGCATAATGAGCAGTTGCACAAGACCCGAAGACGGATTAGTGATTCCACCCAGCATAAATGCCAATTTGACCCGCTTCCGAGTGTATCAGAATCAGAATATTTATTTTGATGCGACTATCGATCAGGAAGCTCACACAGTGTCACTTACCATTCCGGAAGGAATTGATAAAACGACTATTCGCCCCGAGATTATTGTGTCGGAAGGAGCGGTAGTAACACCGGCATCGGGCGCAATGCAAGATTTTACCAATCCGGTTGAATATACAGTTGTGTCTCCAAATGGTGAGACAACCAACGTCTATACAGTTACAGTAAATTATTAAAGAGTAAGCAATATGAAAAAATATTTTATAGCACTATTCTTTTTGCCGTTGTTATTGATTGCATGCGAAGAAGAAGGTCCGCTTCCACCGATGCCTCCATACATTTTTTTCAATAATGATGTAAATACGTATGTGATAGATCCGAGTGATTTCTCTCTGACCGATGATCCGGAAGCGAAGGTGGATACCATTGTTGGTAGAATATATGCCCAGCAAAAATTCCGGTCCTTTACTATGGGAGATTCTGTGATGACATCTGATATTTTAGGAGATAGTATCTCTCGGATATTCAAGTTAGCTGTGCCGCTTGAAGGTAAAACGGAGGATTTTGACGTTTCTTTTATGGTGACTGACCAAGTAGGTAATACAGTGTCTACTCCGTTTCACTATCTTATAGCTAAGCCCATTGATACCTATACCGTGACTTTGGGGGCGCAATATAATCCTTACTTAGGCTTTTTCTTCTCATTTGAGGACAAAAAAGTGTATACAGTGTCTGAAATGAAAGCAATGAAGAACCCTCAAGGATTCTGTTTCGGCTATAACATAGGTAAAAAAGAGATCCTGTTCGTTTCTCCGTCTGACTTGATTCTGCAGAATATTTTGCCCGATTACAAAGCAGGCTACATTACCAGTTTCGTGAGTGTACCGGCTGTAAAGGGAAAACCCATCACTAAGAGTGTGTTTGATAATATGACGAATGACGCGTTGATGCGCAATCTCAATATGATTGAATACGCTACCTTTAGTACGGCTACGGTGAATGAGGGCATGGCTTATCTGTTTAAGAATGAAGATAACTCTGTTCGAGGTATGATGTTTGTTGAATCATTAACGTCAGGTGTGGGTGGAAATGTTACACTGACCATTAAAATGATGCGATAAAAAGCAACAGAACATAGATCTCTAATTAGTTAACCTGCCATAAGTCCGATTAAAACTCGGCTTATGGCTGGTTTCGTTTATGAGAGTTAAACTGTCATGTACTATTAATTTGATATGATGAAAAAACTGATTTTTTCCCTGTTGTTTGCGTTGGGCATAAGTACCCATGTGGATGCGCAGAAGGCGTATAAGGCATACATGGTTTCCAACACCCATCTTGATACACAGTGGTTATGGACTGTACAGACAACCATTGACCATTATTTATACCGTACACTCACTCAGAATTTTTGGTTGATAGATCATTACCCCGGTTATATTTTCAATTTCGAAGGAGCGGTTCGTTACAAATGGACTAAAGAGTATTATCCGGTTGAATATGAACGGCTGAAAAATTATATAAAGGCAGGCCGTTGGAATATTTCGGGGAGTTCGTGGGATTCTACTGATCCTAATATACCTTCACCGGAATCATTCTTTCGTAATCTTCTTTACGGACAAGAATTTTTCAAGAAGGAATTTGGTAAAAAATCAAATGATATTTTTCTTCCCGATTGTTTTGGTTTCGGGTACACCTTGCCGACGATAGCTGCTCATTCTGGTATCATTGGTTTTTCCACGCAGAAGCTCCAGCATCGTAAACTGCCGTTTTATGGTGATCGCAAACTGCCGTTCATGCTCGGGTTGTGGGAAGGTATAGACGGTTCGCGCATTATGGCGGTGCCGCATGCCCAAGACTACGTTTCAAGATTTGATGGACAAGAGTTGAGCAACAATGGTAAACTGATAGATTTAGGTAAAAACGGTCTTAATAATACCGTCTACCATTATTATGGAGCCGGAGACCGTGGAGGTTCGCCTACAATCGCTTCCGTAAGATCGGTCGAAACAGGAATGAAGGGTGAGGGACCGGTGCAGGTGATAAGTGCACGTTCGGGACAGTTGTTTGATGATTATTATCCTTTTGAGAAGCATCCGGAACTGCCTGTTTTCAAGGGAGAGTTACTTATGGATGTGCATGCGACGGGCTGTTATACATCTCAAGCAGCCATGAAACTTTTCAACCGTCGCAACGAACAGTTGGCTGATGCTGCTGAAAGAGCCTCAGTGGTGGCTGAATGGTTGGGAGGGGCGGCATACCCCGAAGAGTCGTTACGTGAATCGTGGCAGAGGTTTTTGTGGCATCAATTCCATGATGACCTGACGGGTACAAGTATTCCGGCAGTTTATACTTTCTCATGGAATGATGAACTTATTTCCCAGTTGGAATTTGCGGAAATCACTGCAGGTGCGGTCGGTGCGGTAAGTAGGGCACTTGATACGCGGACAAGAGGCGCTTCGGTTGTGGTTTACAATCCTGTTGCCCAAAGCCGTTGTGATATAGTTACAGCCACAGTGGACATGGCTTCGAGACCGAAAGACATAATAGTTGGTACTCCCAATGGAAAAAAGGTTTCCGGGCAACTTCTTTTATGGGAGAACGGTAAAGCCACCGTGCTTTTTCCGGCAGATATGGATCCGGTAAGCTTTTCGGTCTACGATGTGCGTAGCGGAAAAATGTCCGGTACTAAGCGGTTGAAAGCCGAAGGCAATGTGGTGGAGAATTCGATTTATAAAGTTGTACTGGACAAGAACGGAGACATTGCTTCGATAACAGATAAACGCGACGGGCGTGAGTTGGTGGAATCTGGTAAGGCTTTCCGTCTTGCGCTTTTCACCCCCAGCGAATCGCGCACATGGCCGGCATGGGAGCTGTTCAAGAAAACGATTGACCAGACACCGTTGCCGGTAGATAGTAACGTTGAGATTTCCGTGGCGGAAAACGGACCGGTACGTGCTTCGCTCAAAGTGAAACGTACTTACGGCACTTCCAGCTTCGTACAATATATAAGTCTTACGGAAGGTGGACAGGATGACCGGATAGATATTCGTAACGAGATAGATTGGAACGAAAGGAATACCCTTCTTAAAGCCGAGTTTCCAATGAATGTGTCGAATGAAATGGCTACATACGACCTTGGCATAGGCTATATCGAACGCAACAACAATACTGATAACAAATATGAAGTGGTAGCCCAGCAATGGGCCGACATAACGTCTGCCGATGGTAGTTATGGTATTTCTGTGATGAACGACAGTAAATACGGATGGGACAAACCGGACAATCATACGTTGAGGCTTACTCTCTTGAACACTCCGGCAGTAGGCAAGGATCCCAATATGGCTCATCAAGAACATTTGGATATTGGTCATCATACTTTTAGCTATTCCATATATGGACATAAATCTGATATAACAGAAGCGGGGACTGCATGGAAAGCTGAAGCATTCAATCAGCCCTTGCCTTCTTTCACCACTCCGAAACATGCAGGAACATTGGGACGCAAGTTCTCGTTCGTCAAGACCAATATGCCCGGTGTAGCGATAAAGGCTGTAAAGAAAGCGGAGGACGGTAAGAGTTACATTGTAAGGGTGAACGAAATTTATGGAAAGGATTTTGAAAATGCGGAAATTATTTTCGCAAGTACAGTGGAAAGTGCATGCGAGGTGAATGGTATTGAGGAGTATGTCGGTGAGACAAAATATGAGGATAATAAAGTCGTTTTTAGCGGGACAGCTTTCCAACCACGCACTTTCAGCGTGCGGCTTAAGGAAAATGCAAGTCTTGAGATGCCTGAAAATCATTCTATAGATATTGAATGTAATGCGAGTGCTCTTACAATGGACGAGTTCAGTATGTCGGGAGATTTTGACGGAGAAGGTAATTCTTTTGCTGCCGAATTGATGCCGGATGTGGTGGAAGCCGGGGGAATAACATTCCGAATGGAAAATAATCCTGCCGACTATAACTATATCCGTTGCGACGGGCAAACGATAACCCTTCCTGAGAAACACGGATATACGAAATGTTACCTGCTGGTGACTTCGTCACACGGTGACCGCAAGGCTTCGTTTCAAGTAGATGGAAAAGATTACAGCTTCAATATACCTTTTTATTCAGGATTTATAGGTCAGTGGGGTTGGAAGGGTGAAAGTGAAGGTTATATGAAGGATGCTTCGATAGCTTATGTCGGAACCCATCGCCACAGTAGTCGGGCGGGTGGTAATGAGTCCTATATTTATACTTATTTGTATAAAATCTGCCTTGATATAACTTCGGATGCCAGGACTCTGATTTTACCGAAGGATGCGGGAGTAGCTCTTTTTGCAGTAACCCTTTCCGATAATTCGAACGAAGACACAAGACCTGCGGCAGAGATACGTGCCTTGCCTCATGAAACTGTGAAAGTGGAATATACAACTGAACCTGTAACTGCTTCTCGTCATCGTTGAGATGGTAGAGGAGATGTCGAAAATATTTCATAACGGAAAAAAAGGAGTTTTCACCACAGAGTAACACAGAGTATCACGGAGTTCTATTCTTTTGATTTCAAACTGATTAAACTCTGTGATACCCTGTGTTACTCTGTGGTGAATTAATTCATAACCGTTCCGGAAGGAGTTAAATTCAACTGCAGATTTGCGTTATTAATTAAAATGATTCAATTTTAATCAATGATTAAGTCTTTTTTATAGCTTATGTTAATCTTCAGCCGCTATCTTTAGCAAAAAATACTTGTACACATGAAAAAGATGTTTTCATTATTAGTTTCTATGGCGTTGATGCATTTTTTTACATTAGAAATACAGGCGCAAAGTGATAGTATCTCAGTTTGGAAGATGCAATTGAATGCTATTCAACAGAATGCACAGCAAATGGATGAATTAAATTATCCACTGCTTCAAAGTTATGAATATGTGGAAGAAATAAGGACCGCGGATGAGGTAGAAAAACTCAAAAATAAACTTTTCGCTCCGGATAGTTATGGCTTATTCGATGAAAGTGGCAAACGTAAATTTTTCAAATTGAAAGATATTCAACAATCGTATCCTGAACAATATGACCGATCGGTGAAACCTTTGTTTGCTTATGTCAATGGTGTAATTGTGCCTCCTGTACAACTAATCAAACTGACTTGGGATTTTAATGCTAAAAAGTATGAAACCTTAATGGTCGCATCGGATCAAGGAATACTTTATGATCCCATTATAAGCAATATGCTATTGTTCAAGGAGAATAAACCTCAAGAAAGAATTAGAATAATAAGGAAATGAATATTAAATAGTTGGTTGATTATCAGTATGTAACGTTTACCGACTATTCACCTCACGATGTAAAAGCATTTACCTCAGTATGTAACGACCTTTACCACTTATTGTAACGCTCTTTACCACTTATTGTAACGACCTTTACCTCAGTATGTAAATGGAGTTACTGTGTGGGGTTAACAAAGTTACCATTTGGGGTATACGTCTTTGGCATTAGAATATTAACCAAATAATAACATTTTAATCATGAAAAAAGCATTCCTTTTCATCCTGCTCTGTGGGTGTCTTTCCCTATCGGGCACACTCAAAGCTGCCGAAGGACAGCTAATGGCCGGAACGGCTAAAATAAACATTACTCCGAAACAAAACATCCCTCTACACGACTCTGTGTATGCGCGTGCTCTTGTGATGGAGATAGGTGATATGCGTGTAGCGCAAGTATCTGTCGATTTGGCCAATTTTTATAGCGATCGCGTGGCCAATATCTGCAAAGAGAAATATGGTATCACGCAATTGTTGATCTGTGCTTCGCATACTCATGAAGACCCTAACATGGCTGATGCCAGGCCTCGTGAAAAGAAACCTGACAACACTCCGTTCTTTGAAGAGTGCATCATTAAGGTAGTGGGCGAAGCAATCGGTAATATGTTCCCTGCACGTATCTCGGCTGGTACGCGTACGTTTCCGCAATTGGGTTTCAATCGCCTCATTATCCGTAAAGACGGTAAGGCTCGCGAATCGTGGGTGGGCGATGAGCATTACAATGTAGAAAACCCCGAACGGATACCTTTCGGTCCGGTTGACCCCGAAGTAGGCGTAATCAAAGTAGAAGATATGCAAGGCAATGCCCGTGCCATTGTTATGAGCTATGCCATGCATGCAGACCTTGGTTGTTTTAGTTATGAAATTTCGGCCGACTATCCTGGATTTGCTTGTAAGAAGGTGGAAGAAGCGTTTGATAACAAAGCTATCTGTCTCTTTGTAGCCGGTGGTGGCGGTAATGTAGAAGGGTTGATGATTAGCCGGCGACGTTCCGGGCCCAATGATCCTATCAAAACAGATTACAAGCCCATTCAGCGCACAGGAGAACTGCTTGGCATCGAAGTGATTAAACTGGCCAACGCATTACATGCCTCCAGTGATAACACTTCTTTTAAAATGCGTACAGACTCGTTACAATTCTCTACTCGTGGAGACAAAAACCGTAAGGTAAATGTCCATATCGCCACATTCCTCATTAATGACTTTGCAATAGCCGTTTGCCCTGGTGAAATGTTCGTACAACTTCAATTGGAATGGAAGGCGAAAGCCAGGCTGGCCGATGTGACTCCTCTCTTTTTTGGTTATACGTATGTAAAAGGACGTTCACCTGGTTATGTAGCCGATGTACGTTCAGCGGCATTGGGAGGGTTTGGTGCCGAGGGTGGTAATCGTATACAAGTAGGAGGTGGCGAAGCCATCATCAACAAGCATTTAGAAAACTTGTATATACTCAATGACCAGCGTGCAAGCATATTCTTTAAGTAAAGTGTGGATATATTTAAATGAATGATCGACAAGAATAGATAATCCACAAATTATCTATTCTTATCACATATATTATATATTAAAAAAATGAGAACTGCAATAATTGTAATTGAGCTGTGCAGTATATTATTTTGCTGTACTTCTCTGTTTGCTTCCGGGAAGGATAAGGATAAAGTATTTATACAGTTTATTATGAATGGACAGAGCCTGTCAACGGGACATCAGTCCTATCCGGTTATTTCAACGGAACATTTCAAAGGTAATTACATGCTGGGCAACCAAGTGTGGATAAACTATGGAAATACCGGAGAACTTAAGTTTGAACCATTGGTGGGAACCGTTTCCGAAGCTTTCGCTCATGAAAAGCACTTCAAAAGCAGGCGAGCCGGCACTATAGCCGAATGTCCTTTACTGGGAGCTGTCAATCACCTTCGGTTGAAACAACCCAAGATGCCCCGTATTTTGGCTACTTCGGTAGGAGTGAGCGGAGCAAGTGTAGAAGAACTCTCCAAGGAGTCGGAGACACGTACGGCGTATAAAGAGTTTGTAACATCATTACAATCGGCAGCCCGGGTAGCTGCCCGGGAAGATGCGAAAATCTGTTGTCCTGCAATTTTCTGGATGCAAGGTGAGTTCAACTATGATCCGAATCCGGAAAAGGGACTACGCGCTAATGTGCCTAATACGACTGATAAACGGGAGTATAAGAAACTGCTTGTGAATATAAAGAATAATATGCAAAAAGACATACTGCAACAGTATGGCCAACTCCATAAGCCGGTATTTATCACTTATCAGACGGGAGCACAATATATGCGTGATACACTTTCAATCTCGATGGCTCAATTGGAAGCGGCTAACGAATATGATGATATTATCTGTGCGGGGCCCATTTATCCGATGACTGACCGAGGTGGGCATCTTGACGGCAATGGATATCGCTGGTTTGGCGAGATGTTGGGAAAAGTGTATTATCAATCTCAAGTGCAGGGCAAACCCTTTCAGCCGTTGCAACCTACGGCAATTGCGAGAGAAACACTTCCCACTCAAATACGTATCAAGTACCATGTGCCGGTTCGTCCATTGGTATTTGATACGTATTTGATACCTAAGATCAAGGATTATGGTTTTGAGGTATACTTGCGTGATTATCGTCAAGAAAACAAACAAATCATTAAACAGGTAGAGATAGATGGTGATGATGTGGTGTTAACCTGTGAGCAACCTTTAGTTGGAGATGTCATAGTGGTATATGCCGGTACCCGTTCATTTATAGAAGACCGTCCGAAGGGAAAAGATGGATTGCAAGGGCATGGAAATTTGCGCGATAGCGATCCGTACAAGGCTTTCTTTAAGTATGAAGATTTGGATGAGGTACAGAAAGATGGTACTTTTATTCATCCACGCGATAGTTTTGAGACAAGACTTCGTCCTGATTATGAGCCGAAAGACCAAAAAGGAAGAGTGATTTATGGAAAGAAATATCCACTATATAACTTTAGTGTAGGCTTTTATTATAAATTGCCTGCAGAGAATGATCAAATAAGCGTATTAGGAAACTAAGAGTGTAATTGGGGAGTGATTCTTCTCTCATCAACTCAGTATCAGAATTTCTCAAATCACTAAACAAGATGATTCCCTGTTCACATTTAATGATGTGAATAGGGAATCTCATATTTAATGGGTTTGTTTATTCTATATATAGATAATCATAGTGTACAACAGGTTTCTTCCCGTGCTTCCCCATCGCTTCCTTGGCTTGAACAGAGTTGCAGTTTGCTTTGCCTACTCCTACCGGATTTCCTTCGAAGTCAATGATCCGCACGATGTCATCTTTTTCAAATTCTCCTTCAATGGCAGTTATACCGACGGGCAGGATGCTGATTGCTTTATCTGAATTCAGCACTTCGGTAGCGCATTGGTTGATGTGCAACTCACCTTTGGCAAACCCTTCACTGTGAGCAATCCATTTTTTTATACTGGATACAGGTTCGGCAGAAGGCGTAAAGCGGGTGCAGAGAGTACTTTCGGGATGTTGGATCAAATCGACAAGGATATTATCGCATTTACCATTGGCAATGATTACGGTGATTCCTTCATCGGCTACTTTGCGGGCAATATTGGTTTTAGTCAGCATACCTCCACGTCCGAAACTGGATTTGGAAGTCTGAATATAGGAGGACAGATCTTTGCCCTGGTCTATCTCCCGTATCACTTCCGAGGCAGGATCGGTAGGAGAACCATTATAGATACCATTGATATTGCTGAGTATGATTAATGCCTGTGCATCCATCATAGAGGCAATCAGACCGGACAATTCATCATTATCCGTAAACATTAACTCGCTTACGGAAATCGTATCGTTTTCATTGACAATAGGAATGACTCCGTTTTCTAACATCACCGTCATACAGTTCTTTTGGTTAAGGTAATGCCTGCGGGTTGCGAAATTCTCTTTCATTGTCAGTACTTGTCCTACAGTAATGCCATGTTCACGAAAGAGTTCGTAGTAACGATTGATGAGTTTGGCTTGTCCTATGGCGGAGAATAGCTGGCGTTGATCTACGCTATCCAGTTTTTTGGTCGGATGCACTTCACTACGTCCGGAAGCAACGGCCCCGGAAGATACAAGTATAATTTCTACTCCTGTTTTATGCAGTTCGGCTATCTGATCAACTAAGGCAGACATACGTGTTACGTCCAGAGTACCGTCGCGGCGTGTCAAGACATTGCTGCCAACTTTAACAGCTATTCTCGAAAATTGTTGTTCCATGTGTTGTATATCGTTCTTATGTGGTTTCGGTAAGGGAGTGAAAAGGATTATTCTTCGTCTTTTCCTTTATCGCGCTCACGGATTATCTCCATGGCATCTTCATATCTTTCCTCACTGACGAGAATGGTTACATCCGGTGCTATGTAAGGTGCGATGGTGCTCATAAGCCCGTCTTTGATAATAGTTGCTATGCCATTGTTTTCGAGTAGACCTTTGACAAGTTCTGCTTCCCACGGTGATCCTTTGAACACTTCAACTGTGCGGCTATAGTCTGTTGATTTCATAATGGTAAGTATTAATAGGTTTAATATTACAAAGATAATGCAAATCGAATGCATAACTTTCATGTTTACATGAAAAAGTTATGCTGAGATGCAGCTTATCTTCTTCAAAGATAACAAGTATTTCGGAGAAAAAGTTTGTTTTCCGGTAAATATTAGTGATTATAGTTCTATTCGTTGTACGGTGACCGCCTCGTTCAGGAAGGTGGATGCTGATTCAATGAACTTTTCTTCTGCTTCCGTGGTGTAGTAAGTACAGTTTCCACCTTTCGTACATTTGATATCCATTTCCGGATGGCGGTGTAAATAGTCTTTCAAGCTTTCGGCTACCAGTTCGCCTTGCGCCACTGTAGTAATTCCTTCCGGCATGTACTTCTTAATTTTAGGCAGAAGTAAGGGATAATGGGTACAGCCAAGAATCACAGTATCAATCTGTGCGTCTTTCGTCAGAAGTTCATTGATATATTTACGAACGAAATAATCTGTCCCATCTCCTTCTGCTTCGTTGTTTTCTACGAGAGATACCCATAGAGGACAAGCTTCACCTTCTACCCGAATGTCCGGAAAAAGCTTGTGGATTTCTAACGGGTAGGATTCTGATTTAATGGTTCCTGCTGTGGCAAGAACACCGACATGACGACTCTGTGTTATGTGCCCTATACATTCAACAGTAGGACGGATGACACCCAATACACGGCGTGCCGGATCCATTCCGGGCAAATCGTTTATCTGTATACTGCGTAATGCTTTGGCAGATGCTGTATTGCAAGCCAGAATGACAAGATGACATCCCATCTCAAACAGTTTAGTGACTGCTTGCAGTGTGAATTCATATACGATTTCGAAAGATCGTGTACCATAGGGAGTGCGTGCATTATCTCCTAAATAAATATAGTCATATTGAGGCAGGGCCTCCCGTATCTTGCTTAGGATAGTCAGTCCGCCATATCCGGAGTCAAATACACCGATAGAGCCGGGGATAATGGGTAAATTTTGCTTCATAACAGAAAAACTTTGTACACGCTGCAAAGATAATGCAAATCGAATGCAGAACTTTCATGCTTGCATGAAAAAGTTATGCTGAGATGCCGCTTATCTTATTCAAAGATAGAAAAAGGCGTGGACTGCAAACAGTCCACGCCTTTTTCTATCTTTGAATAAGATATGTCTTTACTTAATTCCCAGTTGGGTTTTTACTTTAGTGGTAACATCTACACTCTCTGCACCTACATAAGGTATCGGTGTGCGAGCCAAATCAAAGATATAGACTACGCCTTCTGCTTTACCTACAGCCTGGATAGCGTCATCCAATTTCTTATAGATGGGAGCCAGTGCTTCTTGCTGTGCTTTCTGCATGCTTTGGTAGGCTTCCTGTTGGAATTCTTCTTGTCTTTGAGCCATCTCTTGCAATTCTTTCTGGCGTCTTTCAGCTATATTCCTCGGCAGAGAGTCTGCTTGCTGTTGGAATTCTTGCACTTTCTTGTTGAATTCTGATTGAGTGCGTTCCATTTCTTGAGAATACTTCTTTGACATAGCTTCCAGATCAGCTTGTGCCTTAGTATATTCCGGCATAACAACAATAACCTCCTGAGAGTTCATGTGAGCAAATTTTTGTGCCATCGCTCCCAAAGGAAGAGCGAACAGTACCACGAGTAGTGCGATTTTTTTAAGCATAATGTTTATTGTTTATTTTAATAATTAGTCGTTGAATAAATGCAAATATAGTGCAAACTGAACGCAATACAAAATAAGCTTGCTTATTTTTAATGTTGGAGTGTGGCCATATTCGCGAAGCAAATGTATGAAATTAATTTGAATATCCTAACTTAGCAAGCACTTCATTGCTGATATCAATACGCGGAGAAGCAAAAATGATGCTTGTTGCAGATGCCCGGTCAACGACTACAGAGTATCCTTTCTGCTCCGATATTTCCTTGACCGCATTATAAATCTCATCCTGAATAGGTTGCATCAGGCTTTCGCGTTTCTTGAATAATTCCCCTTCAGGACCGAAATATTTGCGGCGAAGTTCAGCTGCTTCTTTCTCTTTAGCGACAATCGCTTCCTCTTTCTTTCCTTTTTGTTCTTCAGAAAGAAAGACGGCTTCCGATTGATAGTTCTTGTACAACGTCTTGGCTTCCTCGGCAACTTTCTCTACTTCACTCTGCCATTTCTTGGAAACCTGGTTCAACTGTTCGTTTGCACGTTCGTAAGCCGGAATGTTTTTCAGAATATACTCCATATCAATCAAGGCAAACTTTTGTGCATTGGCTGTCATACCTACGGCAAACAGCAAGATCATTAATAAAACAGACTTTCTCATAACGTTTGGTTTTTGTGATACAATTAGAATTCTTGTCCTAAGATAAAGTGGAATTGACTGCCACCGTAATCTGAGGAACCACGTATTTTATCGAAACCATAAGCCCAGTCAATACCCATCATACCGATCATCGGCAGGAAGATACGGACACCGACACCTGCGGAACGTTTCAATTCGAATGGATTGAAATTCTTCACATCATGCCATGCATTACCGGCTTCTACAAAACCTAACGCATAAATACTGGTACTTGTTTCCAGCATCAGCGGATATCTTAACTCAAGTCCGAGACGGGTATAAGCGTAACCTTCGTAACCGTAAGGAGTCAATGAACTGTTTTCATAACCACGAAGGGCAATGCTTTCCGTTGCGTAGCTGGAGTAACCGGTCATACCGTCACCACCTACATCGAATGTTTCGAACGGAGATTTCTTATACTTGTTGTAGTGTCCCAGCAAACCGAATTCAACACGGCCCATCAATACCGGGGTACGTTTAACTGCTACCGGGTCCATCAACGGAATGTACACTTTGGATTTGAATTTCCATTTGTGATATTCAATCCATTTGTGCATCTTGTTCATGTCGTCCTGGCTGGTAGTACTGTACTTGCTGTAGTCAGTTCCATCAAACAGTGAGTACGGCGGAGTTAACTGTACTGACAATGAGAACTCTGAACCGGAACGGGGATAGATCGGATTGTCAATAGAACTACGAGACAATGTCAGGTTGATGCTAAGGTTGTTACACTTACCGTTTGTAACGGGGAAGTACTGCCAGTCGCTCAGGATATAGCGTTGGTAAGATAACTCAGCTGTAAACTGGAAGTAGTCATCCGGCCATTTCAAACGCTTACCGAACATGGCAGCCACACCGAACATCTTGATAGACTTGTCGGGGTCGTAATAGTTCTCATAGCTGTTGTAGTTGCCGTAATTATACATACCATAACCATACATGCCACTATACATACTGTTGTAATAGCTATTCATATATGCTGAGTTGTAGTAGCGGCTACTGATATCTGTCTGTACGGAATAGAAGGCCGACAGAGAGAATGCGTTCGGACGTTTACCGCCGAACCACGGGTCATAGAATGAAATGCTATAGGATTGGTAATACTTGGCATTAGTCTGTCCGCTGACGGTCAAGGTCTGGCCATCACCCTGCGGCAGGATACCACGGTAGTTTTCACCCGGATGCAACAAGTTGGCCAGTGAGAAGTTAGTGAACTTCAAACTCAGCTTACCGATGATACCGGTTTGTCCCCAACCGGCAGAGAATTCCACCTGGTCGTTAGCTTTGGATACCAGATCGTAACCTATATCTACGGTTCCGTCTTCCGGTCTTGGTTGAATATCCGGTTTGATTTGTTCCGGGTCGAAGTGTCCCATTTGCTGGATTTCACGCATAGAACGCATCAGGTCTTCACGGCTGAACAGGTCACCCGGACGGGTACGGAGTTCACGGCGTACTACGTTTTCATACAAACGGTCGTTACCATTGATGCTGATCTTATTAATGGTAGCCTGGCGGCCTTCGAAAATACGCATTTCCAGGTCGATGGAGTCTCCTACGATATTTACTTCTACGGGCTCGAGGCTGTAGAACAAATAGCCGTTGTTATAGTAGAGGTTACCGATAGCATCTTCGTCTGACATGGTACGTTCTTCCAGTAATTTCTGGTTGTATACATCACCTTTCTTCATGCGAAGCATAAAGTTCAACTGTTCGGAAGGATACAAGGTGTTACCTACCCACGTTACATTACGCAGATAATATTTTTCTCCTTCATCAATCTTCATGAAGATGTCTACGGTGCGGTCATCGTACGGTTTGATGCTGTCTTCTACGATCATAGCATCGCGATAGCCTAATTCGTTGTACTTATCGATGATCAACTGCTTATCTGCCTCGAAGTTTTCTTCCACGAACTTCTTGGTACGGAACAGATTGAGCAATTTATTCTTTTCGTTGGTCTTCTTCATGATGCGTTTCAACTTCTTAGTTGCAATCGCTTCATTGCCAACGATGGTGATTTCGTGTACTTTTACCTTCTCCTTTTTGTCAATGTCGATATCCACGATCACCTGGTTATCGTTGGATACATCGTCTTTCTGCGAGATGATAACTTCTGCATTCTTAAATCCTTTATCATCAAAGTAGCGCTTAATCAAAGTTTTGGCGCGGTCAATGACATTAGGAGTCACCTGTCCGCCCTTAATCATACCGATTCGGCTTTCTATATCCTCGCGCTCTGACTTCTTCACGCCGTGATAGCGGATATCGGATACACGCGGACGCTGAGTCAGATGAATCGTAAGCCAGACCTTATCGCCTTCTATCTTATCTGCGGTGATTTGAACATTGGAGAACAGACCATGCTTCCAGTAACGCTTACAAGCCTGAGTGACTTCGTCACCCGGTATGGTAATCGTTTGTCCTACAGACAAACCGGATAGTCCGATCAGTACGTAGTCCTCATAGTTCTTAACTCCTTCTACTTTAATTTCTGCAATTTCATACTTCTTGGGTGTTCCCGAATAGAGAATAACCGGTTTTGCTGCATCATTATCGATGCCATTGGCATCTTGAGCCGCACTTGTCAGTACACAACCGAAGAGGCAGATAAACGCTGTGAGTATAGAGAAAATACGATAGTGCATTTATGTTTTTGATTAAATATGTTTGAGTTTAACTGATTTGTTCACTGGTTTTGCCGAATCTGCGTTCCCGTCTCTGGTAGTCGCAAATGGCTTTGCAAAGTTCCTCTTCCCGAAAATCGGGCCAATAGGTTTCACAAAAATAAAGTTCCGAATACGCGCATTGCCAAAGAAGGTAATTACTCAGACGGATTTCTCCACCGGTGCGTATCAGCAAGTCGGGATCAGGCATGAAGTGGGTAGTCAGGTGCTTTGACATTAAATCGCAGTCGATCTGTTCGGGTGTCAATTCTCCTTTCTGCACCAAAGTGGCAATTTGCCGGCTGGCTTCTGTGATTTCCCAACGTGAAGAGTAGCTGAGTGCAAGTACCAGGCACATGCCTGTATTCTTAGAAGTATTTTCTACGCAATTGTATAAACGTGTCTGTACATTTGCGGGTAACTTTTCTATATCTCCGATGATCTGGAAACTGATGTTGTTCTTCATAAACGTGTCCTCTTCGATGGAGTCGAAAAGAAGGCTCATCAAGGCTGCCACTTCGTCTGTCGGGCGGTTCCAGTTTTCGGTTGAGAACGTATATAGGGTCAGATATCTGATGCCCAGTCTGGCTGCCTCTTCGGCTATTACATGGACGGTTTCTGCACCGACCTGATGTCCGTAGCTGCGCTCGTGTCCGCGCTGCTTCGCCCATCGTCCGTTGCCATCCATGATAATCGCCACATGCTGGGGTATCCGGCTCAAATCAATTTGTTCTTTATATTGCATCTTTTTTTAGTTGTTACATTCCTTACATCTTGGGAAGAGGTCGTAGGTGAGGAAAAAGACGGTGAATGCATAACTGTCTTTATTCTTCCAGCCTTTTCCTTTTATCTGGTATGGGTCTTCCAGTTGCAAACCTTCCCGTTGAGTAACATCCAACTGGTCGCTAAGGCTGAACCGGATCGTAAACTCGCATCCTATATTGATGCGTGGGGTTGCTTTGAATTTTATTCCCACTCCTATGGGGATGTTCATCGTAAAGACCGTCTTTACAGGCTTTGGTGCAAACGTAAAACCCAATCCACCCAATATATAAGGTGTAAACCGACGGTCCCCCCGGTACGTATTACCGATACCATATCCCAAAAAGTTATATTCAAACTGTGCTCCCAAATCGATTATAGTCCGTTTGAAAGTGGCATACTCTCCATTCGGATACACATTTTTGAAATCTCTCGTGTCGCCGGAAATCCTGCCGGCTGTCAGATTGCCTTTTATTGCCATGTGTGGATTCAGTAAGTACCGGGCTATAAAACCTCCCGCTATACCTGTGTCTTTAAACGGGGTGCTGTTATTTGCATCTCCCATATAAAAACTTCCTCCAATGGCTCCTCCCATCTCCCAAGTATATTCTTCCTGTGCCATGGCACAACAGAATGGGAACATGAGCAGGCAAAATACTATCTTTATATTTCTTGTAATAGTCATACCGTTTTCTTGTTACTCCTTTTATATATAAGGAAACGGAAATTTGACTATTTTATTATTGTTGCTTGAAACCCAGTTTGTTTAAACGTCCACGCCAAACAGAACCGTCGCTGCTCCATACAATCCAAATATAATGGTTTGAGTCAATGGTCAGAGAGTAATCTCCCTTGTCTTTGAATAAACTTATATACTTAATCGTATCTTTAGCATCTTCGCCTTCGCCCTTTTCTATTTCAATCTTTGTCGGGTACCGGAATTTCGTGGCAGCTTCGTTCCAAGCTATTCCTACGAGGGAGGAACGGATTATATTGAAATCTCCACCCATCATGTGGAATAAGCCTCCGTAGTACATGATTGACGGATTCTTCATGACCGGACAGAAAAAGTCTGAAGGCGTATTTATGTCAACCCAAGTAAGCCCGTCCATTGTGGACCAAGGTACTGTTGCTTTGGCTGTTTCTTCCGTATTGCCCACTATCATTGTTTGTTTGATGCCACTTGCATTTGTGAATACAGTGGAGTATATACCTTCCAGCGGGAAATCGGAAGGAACAATCTCTTCACTCGGTTGCCATTCCGTTTCTTCTGCATTTCTCGCGCAGAAGTAATGGTTACCATCCTTCGTGAAGATGCCGGCAAGTTTGTTCTTACTTCCCGTTACGGCGTCTTCCGGAATACCAGCTACGAATGTCACCATCTGCATTCCTTGCACATCCATTTCGGTCCAATCAATACCGTTGTCGGAATCGAACGCTTTCCCACTCTCTGTGGTAATGTATAATCGGTTGTTGAAATGAACGATAGAAGTTAATTTTGCATCTGAAGGTAGACCGTTGATTGTAATCGGGCTTCCCCATTGAAGGTTGGCAGGATTTTCTACGGAACTGCGATAGGCTGTCGTAGTAGAGGTATAAATAATTAAATTTTTATTTAGTACTACAGACTTTTGTTTTCCGGAAGCCGGAGAAACGGGTAGTGATGGCATTTCTCTCCAAATCAGTGAGTCCGGATCCTGTGTGTGAACATTTACCTTGATAGTATATTCGCGGGTAGTGATTCCGTCGGCTGCATGTACTTTTAGTTTGATCGGTTCTCTCAGGTCAACCGAGTCGTTCATGTTGAATACGGTATCATTCAGACCTGAAGTTACCCATCCTGTTACCGTCAGTGTGTCGATTAAGATACGTTTGATGATAGAATCGGCCCCCATAGGAAGCGAATCCACATTATAAATTTCTCTTTTCAACTGGTCAATCGTAAACTTATAATATACACCTTTTGTTATAGTATCAATACCAAAGGCACGTATCGTTGCGTCGGAACTATATTCATAATTATCATCTGAGTCAAGACACGAACTTATGGCAATTGACATAAGAAGAAAACTCAGGATTACGGATAAAAACTTTATTCTCATTTTCTAAAGATAGTGTTTATTTACAAGTTGCAAAAATAGGAACATTTTTTTCTATAATCAGCATCCTGGGGAAGTTTTATATAAAATTATAGATAATACCCCTGTTTTTCTCGATAAAAAAGCATCAAAATGAGGTGATTCAGACTATTTCGTTGCTGTGTAATGCCGTATACTTCTGCCGAAAGATTGCTCACTGGCATAACTAATTTTATCGTTCATTTCAGGAGCTTTAACACCGGATATCAGTGATCTGGGATTTTCTTCAACATACGCTTCATCCCAAAGCCCCGCATCGATGAAAGATTGTAGCAAGGTGCTTCCGCCCTCCACCAACAGAGATTGAATACCGCGCTCATACAATATCTGCATGATCTGAGGTAATATGTCCTGTTGGAAATCTATCGGGAGATATTCCACGTTGGGCAGAACATCATGAAAATGTTCGGTAAAGACGAGTGTCAGTACACTTCCGTCAAATAAATGAAGGGTAGGAGACAGACTCTGTTTCCGGTCGATGACGAGACGTATCGGAGAGCGCCCATACCAGTTGCGTACATTCAAAGATGGATTGTCCAGTTTAGCGGTACGTGTGCCTACAAGAATGGCAGAATGTTCTGCTCTCTTTTTATGTACCAGCATGGAAGTCAAGGGAGTGGACAGAATCACAGGATTTCCTTCGGTCCGGCATAAATCAATAAACCCATCTGCTGATTCTGCCCATTTCAGTGTGATATATGGGCGGTACAGGGTGTGAAAGGTTATGAATCTTTTGATTAGGTGCCGACATTCGTCTTCCAGTACTCCTACGATTACTTCTCGTCCGGCATCTTTCAGTTTCTGTATGCCCCGTCCGGCAACCTTGGAAAAAGGATCCTGGCAGCCGATGACGATACGGGGGATTTGTTTTTCAATAATCAAATCTGCACAGGGAGGAGTTTTCCCGTGATGAGAGCAGGGCTCCAGACTTACATAAATGGTGGAACGCTTTAATAATGAGGCCTCTTTTACGGAACGAATAGCATTGACTTCAGCGTGTGCTTTTCCGCAACGTACATGATAGCCCTCGCCGATGATCTTCCCGTCGCATACAATTACCGCCCCCACCATCGGATTAGGTGCTGCATTACAAAGTCCGTTTCGCGCCAGTTGTATACAGCGGCGCATGTATTTTTCTTCTTCCATGTGTGTCATTTTTCTATGATAATTCTTACTTTTGCACCCCAAAACGGATTCTTTGTTATTCGGAGTGCGGACTAGTCAAGTCCATATCCGATCTGTATCCGGTTCATATCATCTTCGTGTCCTATAGCTTGGACTTATTACGGACCTGCTACGGACCAGCTACGGAGAACCTACGGAGAACTTATGGAGAATCTACGGAGATGCTACGGAGATGATCTGTGGAAAGCCCGTCAGTTGAACTGATAAAGAATCCCAAATATCCATTTATGAATATTACCGCCTCTTATATCCGCCGGAAACTGCAAGGTCGTTATACGACGCAGGAAGCCGGAAATTTGTCCAGATTAATCTGTTGTGAGATTCTGGGGCAGCAAACTGTGGATTATTATCTGGGCAAAGATATAATTTTATCCGTAAAAGAGGAACAGGAATTGGAAAGCATTCTTGCCCGTTTACGTAATTTTGAACCGATACAATATATTTTAGGGGAAGCCCGCTTCTTGGGAAGAACTTTTTGCGTGGCTCCGGGTGTACTCATTCCCCGTCCGGAAACTGAGGAGCTGGTAGAGATGATGTTAAAAGAACTTTCTCCCGTTTCTCGTGTTTTAGACGTTGGGACAGGTAGCGGTTGTATCGCCATTTCTTTGGCGAAAGAATTACCAGGGTCGCAAGTCACCGCTTGGGATGTATCGGGAGAAGCTTTATCTATTGCTGCTGCTAATAGTAAGGCTTTGCAGGCATCTGTACGGTTCGAACAGCGCGATGTGTTAACTTATGAACCTTGTGTGGCGGACTGTTATGATGTAATTGTGAGCAATCCGCCTTATATTACTGAAGCTGAGAAACAAGAGATGGAACATAATGTGCTGGACTGGGAGCCTTCGTTGGCATTGTTTGTACCCGATACAGATCCTTTGCGTTTTTATCGGCGCATAGCCGTGCTGGGACTTGAGATGCTTATGCCTGGTGGAAAACTTTATTTTGAAATTAACCGTGCTTTTGGAAAAGATACCGTAGCGATGTTGTGTGAAGCAGGATATCGTGCGGTCCGACTTCAAAAGGACATATCTCATAATGATCGATTTGTAATAGCCGAAAAATGACGAATATTACTGAAACAGAGGCGCTGAATAAGGTAGCTGCCTATTGCTCTACAGCGGAACATTGCCGTGCTGAGATTTCTGAAAAACTACAGCGTTGGGGATTGCCCTATGATGCCATTGACCGTATTCTCAAGCGACTGGTAGATGAAAAATATATTGATGAAGAGCGCTTTTGCCGTGCCTTTGTGAATGATAAATATCGCTTTGCCAAATGGGGAAAAGTGAAAATTGCGCAGGCACTGCAATTAAAGAAAGTTTCTTATAATACATGCCGGCAGTTTTTGAATGAAATAGATGAAGAAGAATACTTGTCTATTTTAGATGGTTTGCTGGCTGCCAAAAGGAAAAGCATACATGCGGAGAATGAGTATGAACTGAATGGAAAATTGATGCGTTTTGCCCTGAGTCGGGGTTTTGAAATGAAAGATATTCGTCATTGTATACAACTTTCTGACGAAAATGACGACTTTGAGTGAAAAATCTCTTTATTCTTTTTTTTATTCTCGTTCTGTTTCTGTATTTTTGTGCCATATTTACTATAAATAGCTAATTTAGTTATGAGAACTTTAGAAAAACTATTCGCAGAGAAGTTGCTGAAGATAAAAGCGATTAAACTACAACCGGCAAATCCCTTTACATGGGCTTCCGGATGGAAATCCCCCTTTTACTGTGATAACCGCAAAACACTTTCTTATCCTTCTTTGCGTAATTTTGTAAAGATTGAGATTACCCGTTTGATATTGGAACGTTTCGGGCAGGTGGATGCAATTGCCGGCGTAGCAACAGGCGCTATCCCTCAGGGAGCTTTAGTTGCCGATGCGTTGAATTTGCCGTTTGTGTATGTACGTTCTACCCCGAAAGACCATGGATTGGAAAACCTGATTGAAGGAGAGCTTCGCCCGGGTATGAAGGTTGTGGTGGTTGAAGACTTGATTTCTACAGGTGGAAGCAGCTTGAAAGCAGTAGAAGCTATTCGTCGCGACGGATGTGAAGTAATCGGTATGGTTGCAGCTTATACCTATGGTTTCCCGATTGCAGAAAAAGCATTCAAGGATGCCAAAGTTCCTTTGGTGACACTGACGAATTATGAAGCGGTTCTGGATGTTGCACTTCGTACGGGTTACATCGAAGAAGATGATATTGCGACGCTGAACGAATGGCGTAAGGACCCTGCACATTGGGATGCTGGAAAGTAACGGCGGTTTATACTATAAAATAATTAATATGATAAAAGGGCCATTCGGATAGTTTCTGTCCGGATAGTTCTTTTTTTGTCTTTTAAAGAGAATCAAAATATGACAAAATTTGAAAGTGGTGTAAAAACTATACCTGCCTCACAGGAGGCTGTTTATGAGAAACTATCTGATTTGAATAATCTGGAGAAGTTTAAAGACAGCTTGCCGGAGGATAAAGTTAAGAATTTGAGTTTTGACTCGGAGAGTATGATGATAGAAGTAGCTCCCGTGGGTAAAATAGCGCTGAGCATAGTAGAGAAAGAACCATGCAAGTGTATTAAGTTTGCCACAACTACTTCACCACTGCCCTTCAATCTGTGGATACAGATTGTTCCCGTAACAGAAACAGAATGTAAACTGAAATTGACCATTGGCTTGGAACTGAATCCTTTCATGAAAGGTATGGTTCAGAAACCTTTGCAAGAAGGGGTGGAAAAGATGGCGGATATGCTGTCGATAATACCCTATTAATCACTAACTGTTAATCACTAAATAAATGGCTCAGAAACTTTGGGAGAAATCCGTTCAGGTAAATAAGGATATAGAACGCTTCACGGTAGGACGTGATCGCGAGATGGACCTTTATCTGGCTAAACATGATGTGGTAGGTTCTATGGCTCACATCACCATGCTCGAAAGTATCGGTCTGCTGACGAAGGAAGAGCTGGTTCTTTTGCTTGAAGAACTGAAAAATATCTATGCGACTGCCGAGAAAGGGGAGTTTGTGATAGAAGAAGGAGTGGAAGATGTACACTCGCAGGTAGAATTGATGCTGACGCGTAAATTGGGTGATATAGGTAAGAAGATACATAGTGGTCGTTCGCGCAACGATCAGGTGTTGCTCGATCTGAAACTTTTCACGCGTGCGCAGATTAAGGAGATTGCTGAAGCTGTGGAACAACTGTTTCATGTGCTGATATGCCAGAGTGAGCGTTTTAAAGATGTGCTGATGCCGGGTTATACTCATTTGCAGATAGCTATGCCGTCTTCTTTCGGATTGTGGTTTGGCGCTTATGCCGAGAGTCTGGTGGATGATATGCTCTTTTTGCAGGCAGCATTCAAGATGTGTAATCGCAATCCTTTGGGTTCGGCTGCCGGGTATGGTTCTTCATTCCCATTGAATCGTACGATGACAACATGTTTGTTGGGCTTTGACTCTTTAAACTATAATGTTGTTTATGCCCAGATGGGGCGTGGCAAGATGGAACGTAATGTAGCTTTTGCTTTGGCAAGCATTGCCGGAACTATCTCCAAACTGGCTTTTGATGCTTGTATGTTCAATAGTCAGAACTTCGGTTTCGTGAAGCTGCCTGATGATTGCACGACAGGTTCCAGCATTATGCCCCATAAGAAGAACCCGGATGTCTTTGAACTGACGCGTGCCAAATGCAATAAACTGCAATCATTGCCACAACAGATCATGATGATTGCCAATAATTTGCCGTCCGGCTATTTCCGTGATTTGCAGATTATTAAGGAAGTCTTTTTGCCTGCTTTCCAAGAGTTGAAAGACTGTTTGCAGATGACTATCTATATCATGAATGAAATAAAGGTGAACGAACATATCCTCGACGATGACAAATACCTGCTTATTTTCAGTGTGGAAGAAGTGAACCGCTTGGTACGCGAAGGTATGCCTTTCCGAGATGCTTATAAGAAAGTGGGATTGGACATTGAAGCCGGAAACTTCTCACACAGCAAGCAAGTGCATCACACACATGAGGGAAGTATCGGTAATCTCTGTAACGATGAAATTTCGGCGCTGATGCAGGAAGTGGTAGATGGTTTTAATTTTCATGGAATGGAAGTAGCTGAAAAAGCTTTGCTTGGTCGATAAATACGATATTGTATGCGGAAACTCTGTATAGTCATAGGAATGCTTTGGTTGTGTGTCACCAGTTGTGGTGATTCCTACGAATCGAGCATTCCTTCCGTTACTTTTAATTTTTCATGTAGTCTTTCACAGTCTCCTTATTATAAGATTACGACTCCCGGTCAGTTTCTGAAGATAGAGAAGAATGTAAATGGACTGCCGGTGGGCTATGCGGGATTGATTATCGGGCAGAGTGTTTTCTCAGAGGGGAATACTTATGTTGCTTATGATGCAGCTTGTCCGGTGGAGGCCAGTCGCAGTGTTTCGGTAGAGTTGGTGGAAGACGGACTGGGGACGGCAAAATGCCCCAAGTGTCATACTGAGTATAATTTGAGTAGTGGTGGATTTCCTAAAGGGGAAGGTACAGAGTATCTGAAACATTATAAAGTCACTGTGTCCGGCACTTCTTTGCAAGTGAGGAACTAATAAAACTGTAACATTTTCTATGTAAAAAATTTGGCTGTAACGGGGAAACTCCTTATCTTTGCACGCGTTCTACAAAAAAGACCTGCGGAAATAGCTCAGTTGGTAGAGCATAACCTTGCCAAGGTTAGGGTCGCGAGTTCGAGTCTCGTTTTCCGCTCTCCTTTATAGGATGCTCGAATGGTGGAATGGTAGACACGAAGGACTTAAAATCCTTTGGCCATTGCGGCTGTGCGGGTTCAAGTCCCGCTTCGAGTACTTGATTAAGCTCTGTAAGTCAATGATTTGCGGAGCTTTTTCTTTTAGGTACTTTAGTTATTTCTAATGCTTAATTCTTATATTTTACTTGGTTTTTGATATGATTTATGTGATTCATGTAAACCAATATGTAAACCGAAAAATGAGATGAAAGCAACGGTTAATGTCTTGTGTTACAAGTCAAAGCCGATGAGTACTTTTCTTTTTCGTCAAAAAAGAGATTGGAAATCTTAAACATCTTGCTGCAAAAGGATTATATTTGCAATATAATATACATCATCATCTATGTACTTTAAGAAAATTATGGCTGCAACCCTTGCTGTAACTGCGCTTGCCGGACAGGCACAGGAGAAAACTTTTAGCATTATTCCCGAACCGGTGGAGATCACTATAACCGGACAGGGAGAGTATTTGATTCAACGTAATACGGTCATTCGTATGTCAGAACCGGTGTTGGCATTTTCGGCTACCTATCTGGCTGATTATATGGATCGTTATCTCGGCATACCTTTACAAACGGAAATCCCAAAGCCTGGAAAATCCCGAAAGAAAACTTTAACACTTCCAAAGTCAGGTGAACAACCTTGTATCGTTCTGATAAACCAAAAGAATAGAGGAATTTCAGGAGGCTATCAGTTGGAAATTACCCCTGGAGGTGGTGTACGTGTCGAAGGAAATGACAAGGCGGGTGTATTCTATGGTATTCAGACGCTTATACAATTATTACCCACTCGTGCAGGTGTACTGCCTATCCTTCCGACCGTGAAAATTATCGACTATCCACGTTTCTCTTATCGTGGTATGCATCTAGATGTGGTACGCCATTTCTTCCCCGTAGATTTCATCAAAAAGTATATCGATTATCTTGCTTTGCATAAACTTAATTACTTCCATTGGCATCTGACGGACGACCAGGCTTGGCGTGTTGAAATGAAATGCCGGCCGGAACTGACCGAGAAAGGCTCCGTTCGTGAAGGGGAAATCTTCGGGCTTTATCCGGGAAAATATCAGCCGTTGCCTTATGGCGGATATTATACCCACGAAGATATACGTGAGATAGTGCGCTATGCCGCCGAACGTCACATCACGGTGATACCCGAAATAGATATCCCTGGTCATTGTATGGCAGTGCTTGCCACCTATCCGCAATTCAGTACTACGCCGGACGAACCGAAGAAGGCGGCTCTGACGTGGGGTATCTTCAATAAGTTCAATAACGTACTGGCGCCCAAACCGGAAGTTTTTGACTTTCTGAAAGATGTGTTTTCCGAATTGTGTGACTTGTTCCCCGGTCAATACATCCATGTGGGCGGTGACGAATGTGCCAAGCGTTGGTGGCAGGAGTCGGAAGAAACGCAGCAATTCATGCGCGAACATGAACTGAAAGATGAGAAAGCATTGCAAAGTTACTTCGTTCATTATGTGCAAGATGTGGTGAATGGTAAAGGAAAGACGCTTATCGGTTGGGATGAAATTCTTGAAGGAGGCATTTCGGAAGATTGCATCGTGATGAACTGGCGCCGTCCGGAATTCGGAAAGAAGGCGTTGAAGACGAATCACCGCACAATATCCACCTGCTCTGCCTGGTCGTACTTCAATCTGAAAGAGAGCCGTACCCAACCGGAAATTGGTCCGCGCGGTCCGTTGCCTTTGGAGAAAGTATATGCTTTTCAGATTGTGCCCGATTCGCTGACCGTGCAACAACAGAAACTTGTCTGGGGAGCACAGGGATGCTTATGGACTGAATACATTCCTACTACCTGGAAAGCGGAGTTTGCCGTTTTTCCACGCATGTCGGCACTGGCGGAAAATGTCTGGTCGCCTTTGGAGAAGAAGAACTGGGAAAACTTCGCCCGTAAAGTAGAGATGCAGTGTGAACGTTATGAACTTTGGGGAGCGCGCTATTCCGAAGCATTCTTCCGTACGCAAGACGTGGAACGAAAAAGATAACAGAAATAACGGTCGGTGTGCAGTACTTTTCATTTTTTTGCATTTAATAGAAAAAACACTATACAAATCATTATGAAGTACTTGCTTAGTTTCCTTGCAGGGGTGTTATTAACTACCTCTTTGTATGCCCAAAGTGCAGGTGATAAAAGATCCTCTTTTTCTGTTCATGCCGGACCGTCATGGTATTTGGGACAAATGATGGGAATCACCGACAGATCGGATGCCTATCGCAGTGATTTACGAAAAGGAGTGGCTTGGGATGTCAGCTATCTGGCGCAAGTTGCCGGACGGAAGTTGAAGTTCGGGGTGGGAGCCCTGTATCAGGGAAGTTCCTATAAGAATACGCACGACACCGGGGCGGACAAGATTCTGATGCACTATATGGCGCCGCAGGTATCTTTGACGATGGTGAAGAAGCATTATCAACTTCAGTTGGCAGGTGGAATAGGCTATCAGTTTTATAAGGATAAGAGTAAGGTGTATGGCAAGCCGCGGAATGTTTCGATGGATAAATTTGCAGGTAACCTGGCCCTCTCGGGCGAGTATTTCCTGACGAACCATTGGGGAGCTTCGGCCCGCCTGAACTGGTTGGCATCCAGTTCGGAAACTTACTCGGTGAAGTATCATGATGAGAAGTGGAATGTGGAAAATCCGAAAACCGGTACCGGTTATTTCGGTCAGTTATCTTTAGTCTTCGGTTTAAACTATCATTTTTGAGTGCTATGAAAAAGTTGTTATTTCTGTGCCTGCTGGTTCTCTGTTGTGCCTGCGAGGAAGATAAGTCGGTGGACCCGACACTGATGCCCGAAGCTACGACGACGGGGCAAAATACGTTAGGTTGTTTGATAGACGGCTGGGTGTATGCTTCCGGACGGTTTGGAAAGCCGGATGTCAGTACTTACGATGAAGAAGGTAATCACTATGTTACGATTGTTGCGGAAGTCGGTGTTTTCAGTTCTTTGCATTTTACGCTTGTGAATCCACGGCAGGGGGCTGTCTGTACTTATATCAATGCCAGTTTTGATAGCGAAAAACTGGAAAATGGCGAGGCATATATCACCCGTATGAATGGAACGATTATCAGTGGAACGTTCAGTGGCGGGAATGTAACAGAGGGACGCTTTGATATAAGATATAGTGAAGAGTCCGAAGGAGGAGAAGTTATCTATTAATAAAAAAACTGCCCGTTCGGAATTATCTTCCGGCGGGCAGTCTTTTTTCACTTCGTTTTCTTTTCAGTCTTATAAAGCCTTTCGGTTACTGATAACACGCATGGCGGCAGTGTACTGCTGACAAGGTACAGACACGTGAATGCCATTACCTTTGTCCTCTGTTGAAGCGGTGATGTAAGCTGACTTTAGCAATTGCTTCACACTTTCCACTTCCCAGGGGCTACCTGCGAAAACGTTAATTTGAGAAATCTTTCTACTTGTAATCATGTGCTTTAAACTTTTTAGTTGTACTTTCCGGTCGCAAATGTAAGTGGTTTGCGGGAAACCGAATAGCTCAAATCGATCAAAAAGTAACATAAAAGGTGCAAACGATTTAGAAGTAGCTTATTCCTCATATTTTTTTCTTATTTTGTATCGTTCTTCCGGATTTCCACACGACGGATCTTTCCACTGATGGTTTTCGGCAGTTCATCTACAAATTCAATCACACGCGGATATTTGTAAGGAGCTGTCACTTTCTTCACATGATTTTGCAATTCCTTGATAAGCTCTTCACTTTCTTTCCCTTTATATTCTTTAGCCAGTACGATGGTAGCTTTCACTACTTGACCGCGGATTTCATCAGGTACGCCTGTGATGGCACATTCTATTACGGCAGGGTGCGTCATCAGGGCACTTTCCACTTCGAAGGGACCGATACGGTAACCGGAACTCTTGATCACATCGTCGGCACGGCCTACAAACCAGAGATAGCCGTCCTCATCTTTCCAGGCAACGTCTCCCGTATAGTAGATATCGTTGTTCCAAGCTTCGTGTGTACGTTCCGGATCGCGGTAATACTCTTTGAACAATCCCAACGGTTTGCCTTTGTCCGTACGGATTACGATTTGTCCCTGTTCACCGGCTTCTACGGAACGGCCGTCATTGTCTATCAGGTCTACATCGTATTGTGGATTAGGCAATCCCATACTTCCCGGTTTCGGTTCCATCCAAGGCATGGTAGCGATGGTCAGTGTGGTTTCAGTCTGTCCGAATCCTTCCATCAGTTTAATGCCTGTCAGTTTCTTGAAGGTCTCAAATACAGCTGGGTTCAGAGCTTCGCCGGCGATGGTACAATATTGCAGTGATGAGAGATTGTACTTTGTCAGATCTTCGTGAATGAGGAAACGGAAGATGGTGGGAGGTGCACAGAGAGAAGTTACATGATAATCCTGTATCTTCTCCAGGATGGCGGCAGGGGTAAATTTCTCGTGATCATATACAAATATATTTGCTCCGGCAATCCATTGTCCGTAAAGTTTGCCCCACACAGCTTTCCCCCAACCGGTATCGGCGATGGTGAGATGCAGGCTGTTTTCCGTCAGGTTATGCCAGAAACTACCGGTAACGATATGTCCCAACGGATATGTAAAGTCATGGGCAACCATTTTCGGTTCACCGGTGGTTCCGCTGGTGAAGTACATCAGTGAGATATCTTCATTCGTATTCGGATGTTCCGGCTTCACGAAAGGTGCGGCATTTTCGATCCCTTTGTGGAAATCATCGAATCCTTCGGCTACTTCGGGACCTACACTGACGAGTTTCTTCACGCTGGGGGAATCCGGCATGGCAGCTACAATATGATCCGTGATAACCGATTCTCCTGCACAAACAATCATCTTGATGTCCGCAGCGTTACAGCGGTACACGATATCTTTCTTTGTCAGCAAGTGAGTGGCGGGAATGACGACGGCACCGAGTTTATGTAAAGCTATAATGCTGAACCAGAATTCAAAACGACGTTTCAATATTAACATTACCATGTCACCATGACCGATGCCGATGCTTTGGAAATACGAGGCGGTCATGTCCGTATAACGTTTCATGTCGGCAAACGTAAATTGCCGGTGTTCCCCCTTATCATTAGTCCATAACAATGCAGGTTTGTCAGGTTGTTCGGCAGCCCAGGCGTCTACTACATCGTATCCGAAGTTGAAGTCTTCCGGTACGTTTATTTTAAAGTTTTTGATAAAGTCCTCTTGTGTAGTGAAAGAGGTTTGTGATAAAAATCTTTCTACCATGATTTTAGGAATTAAGAATGAAGAATTTTGCTGCGCCGTGCAAGTATGCCGCATGGCAATTCTTCATTCTTTATTTTTCATTCTTCATTTAATGATTACATTATTATTGCCAGGAATCGTACCGTTTTTCCGTCCAGTGCTTTCATGCCATGCGGCAATTTGGAATTGAAGTACAGGCTGTCTCCTTCGTTTAGTATAAGCTCTTTGCCATCGATGCTTATCATCATGCGCCCTTCGAGTACAAGGGTGAATTCTTGTCCGGCATGGCTGTTATAGTGTATCGGTTCGCTCTCCGGTTTCGGTTCTACGGTTACTACAAACGGATCAGCACTACGATTCATGAAGCCTGCGGCAAGTGATTGGTATTTGTAGGCTTTGGTACGTTCAATGCTGGTACCTTTTCCGGCACGGGTAAGGAAGTAAGAACTCATTTTCGGTTCTTCGCCAAACATCAGTGCATCTAATGAGACTCCGTATCTGCGTGCAATCTTTTGCAGCATGCTGACAGAAATATCAAATTCTCCAGACTCTGCGAGGCGGTATTCTTCAGCGGAGATGTCACATTCACGGGCAATGTCTTCAGCGGTCAGCTCCAGTACATCACGAAGCCCGCGAAGGCGTTCTGCTATTTGCTTAATTTGTTCGTCCATGTGGTTGTTTATTTAATGAATTAATTGTTAGTCTTATTGCTTACTCGCTTTGATAGCATTGATGATGGCGGATGTATAGCCGTCATGTTCCAGTTCATTGATACCTTTGATGGTAATACCGCCGGGGGTACATACTTTATCGATTTCTACGCTGGGATGCGTATCATTATTCAGTATCAGTTCGGCTGCTCCCTTTACGGATTGAGCCACCATTCTCATAGCATCTTTGGGATAAACACCCATTTCTATACCGGCTTGCATGGCAGCCTGGATGTATTTTAACACATAAGCGATTCCGCAGGAAGCCATGGAAGTGCAGGCTGCGAATTTTTCCTCGGGAATCAGCATGGCAAGTCCCATCTGATTGAAAATATCCAGCATCAGTTGTTCTTGTTCTTTGGTCGCATTACGACTGGCAATCAGTGTCATACTTTCCATCTCGCTGATGGCGGTGTTAGGAATAATGCGGAACATGGTCATTTCCGGTTCGGGTACGTAGTGAGCCAGCTCTTCAAAGTTGATGCCTGCAGCAACAGAAATGATAATTTGTTTGCTTTTCAGTTTCAGTTCGCGCAGCACACCTTTGATAAGCCACGGTTTTACAGCGAGTATGATGAATTCGGCGCCGATGATGGCTTCCTGATTGTCATGGGTGATTTGTAAAGCAGGAAACTCCGCTTGCAGTTCATCCAACTTTCCTTGTGAGGGATTAGACACTATGATATCCGAGGCGGGGATAATACTTCCCTTTGCCAATCCACGGGCTATAGAGCCGCCCATGTTTCCTGCTCCGATAATTGCTGTTCTCATATCATTCTGTTATTAAAAGGGTTGTCGATGGGCAAAGGTAGATATTTTTTAGTCGATATATGAAACAGTTTAAACGTTTTTTGCTGAATACTCTGCAAAATGCAAGCTTTATTTGTTTAATATAGAAGATAATGAGTATATTAGTTCAACTAAAGATGATAGATTATGTCTGAAAAAGAAATGAATTCCTATCAGGACAAATAGCTAAATCCTTTTGATATGACAGATATTGTGGATTGTAAATTACGGATACATTTTTTATCAATTTTTCCTTTTTAATATAAACCTTTTTTGTAATTTTGTGCTTGTTGAGAATGGAAAGCGTTGCATTCTGATTTATTTGTTAGATAAAAAATAAGAAGCGTTGTGCTTCATCTTGTAGTCGAAAACCTAGGAAATTTTCAAAACTACACAAGATGTTGGTGCAGTGGTTCTCTCGCTTATGCGTGGGATTGCTGTCTGTCGTCTGTGTAGTTGGGTTTTCCTAGGACCTTCGGCTACAGATGAAAGTATGCAGTTCCACGTTTCGTTGTATAATAAGCTTAGCAGTCTTAGGAGGAATTGGAGAAGACGCACTTGAAACATAATGAAAACATAGACATCTTTCTACAGAATACTTGCATTTTACAGGTGGAATAACCACCTAATATCGAGAATATCCATTTAAAAATATAAAAAGATGAGAACTAAATATATGCTTCTTCTGTCTATTACAGCGTTCATTTTTTGTTGTGCTTCTTGTAGAAGTAGTCAGAATATTCCACGGAAGATAGATAATCACTCAATCGTTCCAGACAGTCAAGTTGTAGTCTTATTAGGTGACACAATATGTCAGTTTGTTTACAGTCCAACAGAAGTGATAGGGTATAAGATGCGTCCCCAAAAAGCAGAACAGGATACATTGATTGCCCAGTACGCCATAGATTATAAAATTGGTGAGCTTGCTGCATCCTATTATTCTATCCTACAGTTTTTTTTGCAAGATATCTTGAATTATGATCTGAGTGGGAGTATAGTTAAAACTCCTTTTGAACCTAATATAGCGATAAAATTTGTCGATGAAAATAAGGAGGAGCTGTACTTGCTTGTAGCATTTAATGGTAATCAATTAGCTTTTGTGAAAGATGATAAGGTCTATTGTCGACAGCAGTATGTACATGCCCGCTATTTAGTGAAATTCGCTTTAGGACTTCTTCCTGACAATGAATATTTAAAAACTCTTTTAAAGCTCCCATGATTATGAAACTACAGAAAAATGTTTTTTTATTAATCTTATGTTTGGTTCTAGTTAATATTCCGCTCAGAGCACAGACATTTCATGCTATTCTTTTCGGTGACACTAATGATGAATCTATAGGTAATACTGTGAAGTTGGATATCGAACGGATAAGTTGTATGCTTGCAGAGGCTCAAGCAGCTTTGCAAAATAAAATTTCATTTGAATATGATGTTAATGTTGCTAATCGCTGTTCGCCTCAGAATTTACGCAATGTTTTGAGTCGTCTTCAATGTGGAAAAGATGATGTGGTTTTTCTTTATTATAGTGGTCATGGTGCCCGTTCTTTGCATGATACTTCAAAATATCCTCAAATGAGTTTGGGTGCCCATTATGAGAATGAACTTATTTCAGCAGAAGGTACGTTCAATGTTATTAAGAGAAAATGCCCGAGACTTTGTATCATGATAACGGATTGCTGCAATTCTTACAGTGAAAATCTTTCACCCAAACTGGAATTAAGTAAAAGTGCCCCCTGTATAAATAGAAAGGTTGAAACGAATTATGAAGATTTGTTTATGAAGAAATCAGGTGCCATGATTATCACAAGTAGTAAAGCGGGTGAAACATCAGCATGCAATTTAAAGATTGGCGGATTTCTGACGTATGGTTACTTGACTGTTATGGCTGAAGCTAATAAGCAAAATATTTCAGATTGGAATAATATATTGGAGGTTACTCGGGATGCCACCATTGAGTTGTCCGGAAACAAGCAGCATCCAGTCTTTGACGTTTCTGTGTCTGATGCAGTCGTGTCCCAAACGAGTGTGTCGGCAAATGAGTCTGTAGTAGATGAATCGACCAATACAACGGTGATTCATGGAGCGGATGTGTCGGCAAATACACAGAATCAGGTATTGGAAGGATTGCGGCAGTTAATAGATACGAATATAGCTGCCCCTCAACGTATCGCAATGGTCACCCCTATTCTAAACAAGTATTTTTCTAATGCAAATGCTATTGTAGAAATACTGGGTAGGAACTGTAAAACCATTGTAGCAAGAGAGACAGCCAGAAACTTTTTGGAAAGGTTGAGTACAGAATATTATTTGATAAATTTCAATGTACTATCTTTCACTCAAGACAATAATGGGAAGATTACTTCCTTGAGAATTAATGAGGTTTATAAGAAATAGATTTTATACGATTATGAAAAAGATTATATTAGTTACTATCGTTGCAATCTTTCAGATGTGCGTTTCGATGGGGTATGCACAAACCAATGATTTATCGGAAGAAGATTTGGAAATGTTTAAAGAGGAGGTGCGAAATCGAATTAATACTTATCAGATGTACTTGTCGTTCATCGGGAGCAAGAAGAATGATAATGCTACGAAGGCGGTTTATATGAAGCAGGCTTAAAACTATTTATGGGAGAGGGAAATAATTATCAGGATATTTATAATAATATTCAGCCTGCTGTACGTACTCAAGTTTCTTCAAAAGCGCGTAATACAAAGAAATGGATACAGACAAAGACTTATCTGAGGAACTTGACTAATCTAAGTTACTCAGAAGTACAGATAACCCAAGCTGACGTATGCTATGTCTCTGATTTCTACAAAGTCAGAGATGGCTTATACAAAGCTGCGGTGACAATCAAGCAGAAATTTGTAGGAATGAGGGATGAAAAAGTGATTTATGAAGACATCACGGAAAAGACAATTAATGTATATCTTCAGCAAGAAATCACGAGCGTTGGCAATCAATATGTGATATTGTTAGGCGACAGTGAAGTATTGGATACCTATTAATAAAAAGTGTATGAGACGAAAAATCGCATTATCAATTTGTATCTTGTTTGGTTGTCTGTATATGACGTATGGGCAATTGATGAATAACCAGTCTTTCAATGAAACATTTCGTTATCGTGTAAAACAGATGGATGAATTTATGAAACGTTTTAATGGAATGGAGAGTATCCCTCTGGCTTTGGAAGATTCTTTGATACGGCGTACAAATATGCTGTATCTTTTTGACAGTGAACTGTTCCTAAATACCCCGGATTCTATGAAAAATGCGGCTTTTGAGTTTATAGAGGCTGCTGTTAAGGATTCTATTTCTTTACATTATACAGATTCTACGTGGACGGCTGAGGTATTATGCCATTGCCACTATAAGGGCAAAGAAGAAAAAATAACTTTGCTTTTAAAGCCCGAGCGAGTGGAAGTATATGTATATCGCTGGGTGATTGTCGGTGCAAAAGGTAAAATCCTGGATTTGGAGCCATTGAAACGAAATCATGGGTTAGATATTCAACCGGATAATCATGAAGTGGGTTTTATTGACCTATCTAAAATAGCAGCAATAGGTAATGAGAATATTCTGAATTATTCAGAAAAGAATTATTTGCCGGACGCTTTGTCTGTCTTTTATGCTCTAATTTATTCCGGACAGTTCACATTGGATGTTGTAGAAAAACGAAGTTTCATCTATTGCAAGTTCCGGGATATACGTTTACTGTGGAGCGTGTTGAACGTGAGGGGAATAACACAGGATGGCTGATTTCGTCTTTTAAACGGGTAGACGGAAATAAGAGAAATAACTGTAGTAAGGAATTATATAGATAAGGTAGTTATGAGGAAATATTTAATCTTTATAGCCTGTCTGCTATTGACGAACGTGTTGATGGCGCAGAATGAATTAACTATTGAACAAAGAGAAAAAGCAGAAACGTGTGTTGAACGCTATTTCAAAATGTTAGCCCGCTATGCAAATCATCCGATGGGAGCAGAAGCGGCAGAATTGCGAACGGATATTATTATGATGTGTGAGAATAAATTCCGAACTCCGGTTTATAATGATTTGTATTCATTTAAAGATATTCTGAATAAATCCACAGCTTGCAATATTGATGATTATTTATTGCAATTTGGTATTCTGGAAGATAAGAACAGCTATACTTTCAAGATTAGCTATGACTCAATTATTTGTCATCCAGTGTCTGTTCCTACTTATACGGATAATTATGAGTACGATAATGTATTTGTCTATGTAAATAAGCGTATTGAAGGCGGTGGCAAGAATATAAAGATTAAAAATGTGATTCGGTTGAATCTTGAAAAAGAAGAAATCGCATATATTGAAAAAGCAGAATTTGACACTAATGATAAAGATATTGAGTTCTTGTTGAAACATTCCTTGGGTTACAGTCCTTCAAAACTTAATGAAGTTGCCAGTCGGTGTTATAAAGAGAAGAAGTATAAATCGGCTCTTTTGTTGTTTGAGCAGAGTGCTATTCGTGATGATATGAATTCTCAATATGCGTTAGCGAATATGTTGTTTTTGCGTCAAGGATGCGAAGAGTATGGAGGACGAGCTACGCATTATATGGCACAATTTTGGGCAAAGAAGATGTATTTTAAAAGAAATACCGGAGTACAAGATTCAGATTATGAACTCTTGAATGGACTTATGCAAAAACTATCTATGACAAAATTCTCATCAGATCCGGAAGAAGCTCCTTTTAATCATGGGCTCATGAAATATAAAGAGGGGGATAAATATGGGTTTATGCGTAAGGATGGAGAAATAGAAATACCGCCTCAATATACTTTTGCCTTTCCTTTTTCTGAAGGATTGGCTTGTGTTAAGCTGAATGGAAAATTTGGCTATATTGATATTAAGGGAAAGGTTGTAATCCCCTTTAAATTTGACGAAGCATCGTCTTTTGTAAATGGTGTGGCTTCGGTTTTCAATGAAAAGGAGGATAAGATGAAAGAAGCTTTCTTGATAAATAAGTCTGGGAAAATGGTCTCTGATATATATGACTATATTGGAATGTGGGATTCGAAAGGGCAATTGCTGACACCTGTTAAGCAAGGAGAAGGGTGGGGTTTTATGAATCATGACGGCATTGTGAAAGTCCCTTTTATTTATGAGAATTATACCAGATCAAGATCTGTATTGGTGAATTCTTTGGATTTGAATTATTGTTGGGTGAAGAAAGATGGTAAATATGGATTTTATAATATAACTTCAGAAAATGCCAAAATGGTTGTTCCATGCAAGTATTTATCTACCAGAAGTTTTAGCTTTGGACTGGCTGCTGTTACTGAAGATGGCCATAAATGGTTTTATATAGACTATAAAGGCAATAAGGTGTGTGGTGACTATGCTGCTGTTGGTAACTTTCGCAGTGATGGTATGGCATTTGTGAAATTAGACGGAAGTTCAAATATTGGCTATTTTATCAATTCCAAAGGTGAGATAATACTTGTATGTGAAGAACATGAACATAAAATTTATAACTTGCGAAGATATAATGGCAATCAGAAATAAAGAATCCGAGTGCATATCAAAGGTATGATAGTTGAAGAAGTTGGAAAATGGACAACCCTGTCGGTGAAAAATACTCATAGACAGGGTTGCATTTTCTTTTGCTGATTATTAATCTGTATGTCTTGCGGGTAGCAAGATGGTGAGAGTGCCTTATGCTAATGCTTTTCTGAAACGTTCGAGGAAGAGATTGGCTTCTTCCATGCTGAGGCAGAGGGGTGGAAGCAGGCGGAGTACATTTGTACCGCTGACACCGGTAAATACATGTTGCTCTTTTAACAGTTTCAGACGAAGTTCCTTTATCGGTTCTTCAAATTCAAGACCGATCATCAGACCACGTCCGCGCACTTCTTTGATCTGCGGGAACTTCTTCAACTCCGTCATCAGATACTCACCTACCTTGGCTGCATTTTCAATCAGATTCTCCTGACCTATTACGTCCAAGACAGCAAGCGCTGCGCTGCATGCCAGATGATTACCGCCGAAAGTAGTGCCCAACTGTCCGTAAACCGGAGTGAACATCGGACTGATAAGTACACCAGCCATTGGGAAACCGTTACCGATGCCTTTGGCTACAGTGATAATATCTGCTTTGATACCGTTGTATTGATGAGCGAAGAACTTACCGCTGCGGCCATAACCGCTTTGAATTTCGTCCAGAACCAATATCGTATTATGAGCTGTACAAGCTTCACGCAAAGCCTGCATGAATTCATCTGTCGGCAATTGAATACCGCCCACACCTTGAATTCCTTCGATAATCACTGCGCAAACATCATCTTTTGCCAGTTCGTTTTTCATAGCTTCAATATCGTTCAGCGGAAGGTAAGTGACATGTCCGCAGTCATTAATAGGAGCTATGATTTTGGGATTATTAGTCACTTCCACGGCAAGTGAAGTACGTCCGTGGAATGCCTTGTTGAAGGAAACCACACGTGTACGTCCGTTGTAGAACGAAGCGAGTTTCAAAGCATTTTCGTTGGCTTCTGCACCGCTGTTAATCAGGAATAAGGAGTAGTCATCATAACCACATGCTTTTCCCAGACGTTCAGCAACCTGTTCCTGTAGCTTGTTAATCACAGAGTTGGAATAAAATCCCAACGTGGCAACTTGGTTGCTGATCATCTCCACGTAATGCGGATGTGCATGACCGATGGAGATAACAGCATGTCCGCCGTAGAGATCGAGGTACTCAGTACCGTTCTCGTCCCACACGTGGCAGCCTTTTCCCTTGACAATGTTGATGTCAAAAAGGGGATATACGTCGAATAAGTTCATTTCTTTAATTCTAAATTACAAAATACAAATTACTTAGAAGGCGCTGGGCTTCAATCGTAAGCCGACGGTTTCTTCTAAATTGAACATCAGATTCATGTTGTGTACCGCCTGACCACTGGCACCTTTCAGCAGGTTATCGATGCAGGAGATGATAAGTAGCTTATCACCGTGCTTTTCCAAATGCAGAAGACATTTGTTGGTGTTCACTACTTGTTTCAGGTCGATGTTCTTTTCTACGATATGCACGAAAGAGTCTTTGGCATAATATTCTTCATACATACGGACTATTTCATCCAGTGCAATTTTAGTTTTTACTACGATGGTAGCAAAAATACCACGTGCGAAATCACCGCGGTAAGGGATAAAGTCAATATCCGCATCAAAACTGTTCTGCAATTGCTTCAGGGATTGCTTGATTTCGGGTACATGCTGGTGATCGAATGCTTTGTAAACGCTCATGTTGTTGTTGCGCCAACTGAAGTGACTGGTTGATCCCGGTTTTACACCTGCTCCGGTGGAACCGGTAATGGCATTCACCATGATGTCATTGTTCAGCATCAGATGTTTGGCAAGGGGGAGCAATCCCAATTGGATACAAGTGGCAAAGCAGCCCGGATTAGCCACATGTTTTGCTTTGCAGGTAGCGCGGCGGTTCAATTCCGGCAAACCGTAGATAAAGTCATGTTCCGGAGAAGCGATGCGGTAGTCCATAGAAAGGTCGATAATCTTCAACTCCTCGGGAAGGTTGTGACTCTCCATGAACTTCTTCGTGTCGCCATGGGCGGTACAGAAGAATAACACGTCAATTTCGTCCAGAGGTAACTCGTCGGTGAAGACAAGGTCCGTTTCGCCGTACAATCCTTCATGTACGTCGGTAATTTTGTTTCCGGCGTTACTTGAGCTGTTGATGAATACGATTTCCGCTTCCGGATGATTGATCAGCAAACGAATTAATTCACCTGCCGTATATCCGGCTCCGCCGATGATTCCTACTTTAATCATGTTAGTTTATACTATATTCTTTTATCTGTTATACAAGTTCTTTTCCTCGGGAACAATAAGCCACATTATAAGGTATACGGGGATACCGGCAAATACGGTAAAAAACGTCAATAACGCATAGCCGATACGTACAAGTGAAGGGTCGAGTCCGAAATAAGCGGCCAATCCTCCGCAGACACCGGCAAGCATTCTGTCGCTGCGTGAGCGGGTAAGTTTTTTGTTATTATTATCCATAAATTCTTTTTTTAATGAAGAATGATGAATGAAGAATTTTGCTGCGCTGTGCAAGTATGCCGCATGGCAATTCTTCATTCTTCATTTTTAGTTCTTCATTTCATTAAATTTCTTCGTCTTTATGATTGTTATAATATACTCTCAGTGGAGTAGAAGTAACCTTGATGAAACCTTTCGCATCTTCTGCCGTCCAGCCTTTTTGCATTTCACCATATTCACCGAACTTCGTTTTCACAAGATCGTCTTCTGATTCTACACCTACCGTAGAGAAAGATAATGGGCGAAGTTCCAGAATAGCCGTACCGTTTACGTTACGCTGGCTTTCCTGTAGCATGGCTTCGATGTCGCGCATTACCGGTTCCAGATACTGGCTTTCGTGCAGGAACATACCGTACCAATTGGCAACCTGATCTTTCCAGTATTGCTGCCATTTACTCAGTGTATATTTTTCCAGGAATTTATGTGCACCGATAATCAGCATCGGAGCGGCAGCTTCGAAACCTACGCGGCCTTTGATACCGATAATTGTATCACCCACATGCATGTCACGACCAATGCCGTAAGCGGCGCCGATTTCTTCTACTTTCTGAATGGCTTTGATGGGATCATCAAATTTCTCATCATTCACAGCTTTCAACTCACCTTTTTCGAAAGTAAGACGGAGTTGTTCGCTGCCTTCCTTTACACAGTGTTTCAGATAAGCGCTTTCGGGTAATCCTTGTGCGGAATCCAGAATCTCACCACCGCAGATAGAGGTACCCCACAAACCTACATTATAAGAGTATTTCAGTTTGGTGAAGTCTGCCGAGAAACCATGTTTGTTCAGATAATCGATTTCTTCCTGACGGCTCAACGCCATATCACGGGTAAGTGTGATGATTTCCACGCCCGGAGCTAATACAAGGAATGTCATGTCAAAACGAATCTGGTCGTTGCCTGCACCGGTAGAACCATGAGCGATAGCGTCCGCACCGATCTCGTTGGCATAGCGTGCGATGGCAAGTGCCTGGAAAATACGCTCGGAGCTTACGGATATAGGATAGGTACCATTACGCAGCACGTTACCAAATACCATGTATTTCAAGCTCTTTTCGTAATATTCCTGCGTCACGTCGATAGTGACATATTCTTTTGCGCCCAGTTTATAGGCGTTTTCCTCGTTTGTTTTCAGTTGTTCGGGGCTGAAACCACCGGTGTTTGCACAAGCTGCATATACTTCATACCCTTTTTCCTTGGCAAGGTACATTACCGTAAATGAAGTATCAAGACCGCCGCTGAATGCGACTACTACTTTTTTCTTTTCTTCCATAACTTTTGAATTAAGAATTAAGAATGATGAATTAAGAATCAAGCGGTACTATCATGCTGCATAGCAATTCTTCATTCATCACTCTTCATTTATTTATATTTTATCATCTTCATGCAGAGCCGGGTCGTAGAGCATTGCGGTGCAGATGCAGAATTTGCGGTTCTTGGCTACTAATATATCATGGTTGATGCAGCCTTCACAGCCTTTCCAGAAGGATTCGTCATCAGTCAGTTCATTGAAAGTAACGGGGACGTATCCCAGTTCCGTATTCATTTTCATGACGGCGGCTCCGCTGGTGAGACTGAATACTTTGGCGTTGGGCCATCGCAAGCGTGCCAGGCGGAAAGATGCCATTTTGATACGCTTAGCCAATCCTATACCGCGAAAGTCGGGATGCACAATCAAACCGGAAGTCGCAACGTATTGTTTGTTTCCCCAACTCTCGATGTAGCTGAAGCCTGCAAACACGTCTCCGCACAGGGCGATGATGGCTTTTCCTTCTTTCATTTTTGTCGCCACATATTCGTGTGTGCGTTCTGCGATGCCCGTTCCACGTACTTTGGCCGCTTCTCTGATGGTATCCAAAATCTTATCCACATAAACTTCGTGAGAGGCGTCAGCCACCATCACGTCCACTTTTTTGGTATCCATTTCGTATTTAATTAATAATTTTAGAATGAAGAATGAAGAATTTTGCTGCGCTATGCAAGTATGCCGCATGGTAATTCTTCATTCTTCATTTTTAGTTCTTCATTTATTCTATGTTAGGGATGATTTGCGACAGAAATTCGCGTACTTCGCCATGCGAAGCGGCTTCATGCACTACCAGCATGATGGTGTCGTCTCCGGCAATAGTGCCCAGAATGGCGGGACATTCACGGTTGTCGATGTCGTAGGCCATACTGCTGGCATAACCCGGTCGTGTACGGATAACGGCAATGTTACCGGAGAATTGCAGGGACACGAATCCGCTGGTCATCAGCATTTCGCTGGCACTCTGGTCATTGGAACGTTTGTACATGATGTTGTTGGGCAATACATATACGTATTTCCCGTTCATGTTTGCCGCTTTGGCAACTTTCAGTTGTTTCAAGTCGCGGGAGAGAGTGGCTTGTGTCAGTTCAAAGCCTTCTTTGCTCAGAGCTTGCAGCAGTTCTTCTTGAGAACTGACGTCCTTGCTTGAGATAATCATCTTGATAGCGTCTAACCGATTGGCTTTTTTCTTCATTGTTCTGTATAATTATTCTAAGAATGGCGCAAAAGTAGCGATAATTTTGGAAAGAATATGCATTAATGAGAGAAATTTTGTACTTTTTATACTATGAATACTATGTTTTATGCATAAATCGGAGAATATATGCAAATAAGACGAGGGGATTGAAGGTGGAGTAAGTAGTACCCGAGATGCACTTGCTTCGTATCAAGTCCGTACCTTCTCCGTCCAGAGGTACTTCTGACCGGAGAAGGTACGGAGCAAGTACGGCTCAGACACGGTTGAGGTACGATCCGGCTTAGGGCTGTGCCTTTCAACTTCTTGTTTATATATTATTGTCTAAATGATGGTGAAATGTTCTTTTTATGAACTTAAGGATGCTGTTTGGTGGGTTTTGCTAACAGACGTTTGAGGCGGAACTCTTCTTCCAGCGTGATGAATCTTCTTTTTCCTTGAAATGGATCATTTGTTTAAGGCAAATGCATGGTCTGTTTGCTCCGAATAGATGATGCATTTGCCCAAAACTAATGATGTAATTTGCAGGATGGCTACACCTTTTACCCCAAAGGGTGTAGCTATCTTGTTAAAAGGGTGATACTATTTGTACGAAAGGGTGTAGCTTTCATTTAAAATCTGCTTATTCTACTCTGGTTGAACGCTAAGTTTGATCATCTGCATTTTTGCTTTTTGCTACTGTTTGGCTTGAATTGAAATCGTTTTGATGCATGAGGAGGTGTAGGGTATTCACATTGTTTCTTTACGAGATAAATAGGTGTTTGTATGTGGTTCCATAAAACGAAATCCTTGCGATTTTCTATTCAGCCTTCTCGTGTGGCTTGAAAGAAAGCATTCTCGTACAGTAGGATTATCAATTTGTCAGATTGATAGTTCGCATCGCTTTGTTTTTTTCTTTGCTGGTAAAGGAGCGTGGATAATGTTTTTATTTTATTTGATGTAATGTATTTATCAAACATGCGAGAGAATAGTTTACTTCTCAATTATCGGCTATTTCTATACTTTCTCCTAAAAGGGATCTTATTTCATCAGGGATTATGCTGTTTTCAAATGGAGATAATATGATGTGGAATTCGTCCTGGAAACCAGAATTTATAGATATTGAAATATCTATTTACGCTATACATTAACTTGAATCGTGCAGTCTTTTTTATTGCGTAACTTTTCTAACTGAGACATCTTTCTATCTCTCAGCTTGTTCATAAAGTCAACGAGAGCTTTAGAGGGTTTCTCGATAACTAATGCTTTTGGATTATGAGTGGAAGTTGACATGTTAAAAATGTATATGCAACCTACAATAAGACCATAATTATTTTGCAAATATAGTGAATATCTTTTTGAAGTATTGATGGATGAATAGGGTGCATTAACTATCTTTAGCATACTGTTCTACAATACTTAGATCGCGTTATTCCGGTCGGGAACATTATTTCTAAAACGTTGGTGAGTTGTTTGCTCTATCATAATGAGCTAAATGATAATTGCCGTATCTTATGATGTCTATTCCGATATTTTGTGTATCTTTGTTGCATATTTCTTCAGTAGTGAAGAGATGTGTTTTGTGATTTGGAGATCATTTTATTATTCGTACTTTCGGAAATCTGGTAAATTTTTAAATAAGAGCGGATAATAAGTGAAGGTCTCCACGTCCGGATTACATATAACTTTGTTATATATATTTTGTGGCGTGGGGCTATTGCTTATTATTTTCTTACCGGTTTACCAGAGCCTCGAAAGTGGATAATATGTTAATAGTTCCCATGCCACTTTAATTATAGAGGTATAGGGGCAACATCAACCTTTAAAACTTATAACACGATGGATGAACCTTTTACTTGCACTTGCCAGATGAAAACCGACTTAGAAAACTCAGCCGATGTATTTTCCTTTTTTAAAGAGAACTACCCTTTACCCGGTATTGTTGATAATCTGAATAAACTTTCCAATAAAGAGTTACGCTGTGCCTGTTGCTTGATGGGGGCTGCTTTACTTAGCATCTCCCGAAAGAAAACGATTTGGGGCTGGCTGAAGATAAAGGAATAGATAATATCAATTCTGTTTTTGTGAAACGACAAAAGCAATAAGAAAACTATCAAAATATAAAGAAGGGGTTTCGGTGGAAACCCCTATTTTTGTGCCGTCAGGTATTGACATGTTCTATAAAATAATCTATGTGAATCTATAAACTATTAAAGGCACATGAAAAAGCTTCTTGGATTTTCTATTTTTCTGGTATTCGTTTTGATTGCTTCTCTCACGGCAGAAGCAAAGGTGACACTTCCTGCTATTTTTTCAGACAACATGGTATTGCAGCAAAACACACAGGTGAATGTGTGGGGAAAAGCTGCGCCCGGAGAAAAAGTAACGGTTAAAGCATCATGGCTGGATAAAGCTGTGACTGCCAAGGCTGCGGTCAATGGTAAATGGACCGTGAAACTGAAGACACCGAAGGCAACAACCAACCAGTCCGTTACGGTGAGCGGTGAAAATGAGATTACCATTAATAATGTATTAATAGGTGAAGTCTGGCTTTGTACGGGACAGAGTAATATGGAGTTCCCCGTATCGCGCCATCCGGATGTGAAGTGGAACACCGGAATGCTGAATGAAGCGGAAGAACTGAAGGATGCCGATTATCCGGAAATCCGTCTGTTCCATGTGAAACATCAGTTGGCGCACGAGGGTGAGTTGGACGACTGTGAAGGGGAATGGTTGGTTTGCAATCCGAAGAACCTGTATGATTTCTCGGCTGTGGGCTTTGTCTTCGGACGTAAGTTATATAAAGAGCTGAAGATGCCCGTAGGGTTGATTCAGTCTACTTGGGGTGGAACACATGCGGAGTCATGGACAAAGTTGGATGTAATGAAGAAAAATCCGCTTTATGCCGATGTGCTGAAAGACTTTGCATTGGAAGGCGTGAAGCAACAGAAAAACTATTGTAAAGTACCCGCAACATTGTGGAATGGTATGATACATCCCATTCTGGGATATACGATAAAAGGAAATATCTGGTATCAGGGAGAGTCAAACTCTATCCGTGCCGATAAATACCAGCAGGTATTCACCAATATGATAAACAGTTGGCGTAAGGAATGGAAGCAGCCGGATATGCCATTCTATTTTGTGCAGATAGCTCCACACTACGGACAGCCGGCCACTATCCGCGAAGCTCAACTCCGGACTTGGCAAAGCGGACTCAAGAGTGTGGGTATGGCAGTTATCACTGATGCGGGCGATTCGCTCGATATCCATCCCCGCAATAAAACAGTGACGGGTGAACGCCTGGCAGCCTGGGCATTGGCAAAGCAATATGGTAAGGACGTACCTTATTCCGGTCCGTTGTTCAAGACTATGAAGGTGGAAGGGAATAAAGCCGTGCTGAGCTTTGACTATGCTGATGACGGACTGATGACTCCGGGCAATGAACCGGTGAAAGGCTTTATCATCGCCGGTGAAGATCACCGCTTTTATCCGGCTACAGCCGTAATCAAGGGAGGCAGACTGGAAGTTTCCGCTCCGCAGGTTTCCGTGCCGGTAGCTGTGCGTTATGCATATTGCAATTTCTTCCGTGTGAATCTTTATAATAAAGCCGGATTCCCGGCTACTCCTTTCCGTACAGATACGTGGGAGCCGGATTCGTATGCCCGTTGGTTTGCCGATTCTGAAATGGTACGTTTCCCGAAAGCCTATCAGCTGGATCATGGGAAGCGTCTGTTCTTTGGATATGCGCAGGGTGTAGGCTGCTGTGCGATGTTGCAAATGTGGAAGAAGACGGGAGAGCGCCGTTATTTCGACTATGTGGAGCAATGGGCGGATTCACTGATTAATGATAAAGGAGAAATCCACTTGTATCATGTGGAAACATACAATATAGATTATATCAATTCCGGTAAAGTCTTGTTCGATTTGTATCGTGAAACGGGCAAGGAGAAATATAAAACGGCTATGGATGCGCTCATTAAGCAACTCCGGAATCATCCCCGCACGTTGGAAGGCGCCTACTGGCATAAATTGATCTATCAGCATCAGATTTGGCTGGATGGTCTGTATATGGCTTCACCTTTTATGGCGCAATATGGCGCGGAGTTCAACAAACCCGAATGGATTGATGAGGCGGTAAAGCAGTTTACGCTTTGCCAGAAACATACGTATGATGCCAAAACCGGGCTTTATCATCATGCCTGGGATGAAAGCAAGAGCCAGCGTTGGGCAGATCCGGAAACTGGACATTCGCCCAACTTCTGGGGACGCAGTATCGGATGGTGGTTCATGGCAATGGTGGATGCGCTGGATTTTATTCCCGAAAATCACGAAGGACGTGCCCGGATGATTGGCTGGATACAGGGACTGGCTGAGGTGTTGCCCGCTTATCAGGACAAAAATGGTTTGTGGTATCAGGTACTCGATCAGCCGAAGCGGAAAGGAAATTTCCCGGAAGCATCTGTGACCACGCAATTCATGTATGCTTATGCAAAAGCTGTGAATAAAGGGTATATTGACCCGAAATATCGTGCTGTGGCTGAGAAGGCTTTCAACGGATTGAAGAGTAAACTGATGGTAGAACGCCAGGATGGTACGCTGACACTGACACGTTGCTGCCAGGTGGGTGGCTTGGGTGGACATCCGTATCGCGACGGCAGCTTCGAATATTATATCGGTGAGAAGATGCGGGATAATGATGCGAAAGCAACAGGACCGTTCATTATGGGCTGCCTGGAGCTGAATAAATAGTATATATCGTGAAAAAGAATTTATTGGCAATAATCTTTGCTTCCTTCTGTGCAGGAAGCCTTTCCGCACAAAATATCGCATGGCCCGAAGTAACTACGGAAGCTAAACCGGGTGCTCGCTGGTGGTGGATGGGGAGTGCGGTAGATGCGGCTAACCTGACCCGCAATCTGGAAGCATATTCCAAAGCCGGGATGGGCACGATGGAAGTTACTCCTATCTATGGGGTGCAGGGTAATGACGCAAACGAAATTCAGTTCCTGACTCCCGGGTGGATGCAAATGTTGCGCCATACGGAAAGTGAAGCTGCACGCCTGGGTATGAAGATTGATATGAACACAGGTACAGGCTGGCCTTTCGGTGGCCCGGAGGTGGGTATAGAAGATGCTGCCTGTAAATTGCTGATTGAAGAATATACACTGAAGGGTGGTGAACGCCTGAAAGAAAAGATAGAAGTGACGGATGAAAAACAACGTCCGTATGCCAAACTGTGTAAGCTGATGGCTTTCAGAGTACTGACTGACGCTTCTACTTCGAAAGAGCGGAAAGCAGTGCCTTTTTATGATCTGACATCTCAAGTGAAAGATGGAAGGCTGGTATGGAAGGCCCCGAAAGGGGAGTGGCGGCTGATTGCCGCTTTCGTTGGTAAAACATTTCAGAAAGTGAAGCGTGCTGCTCCCGGTGGTGAAGGATATGTGATGAACCACTTTTCGGCAAAAGCAGTATCCAATTATCTGAACCGGTTTGAGCGGGCTTTTGCCGGAAAGGCGACTGATGGTTCTGCCGGAACTCCAACAGAGTATCCGCATAATTTCTTCAATGACTCTTATGAAGTTTACGGTGCCGACTGGACAGACGACCTGTTTGAGCAGTTTGCCCGTCGTCGCGGCTATAAACTGGAACACTTTCTTCCGGATTTCCTTTCGAAAGACCGGACAGAGACTACCCGTCGCATTATCTCCGATTACCGCGAAACTCTTGCCGAACTGCTTCAGGAGAACTTCACCCGCCAGTGGACGGACTGGGCGCATAAACATGGTTCACGCACCCGTAACCAGGCACATGGTTCTCCCGGTAATCTGATAGATCTTTACGCGACGGTCGACGTACCCGAATGTGAGGGGTTCGGACTGTCCGACTTCGGTATCCGAGGCTTGCGTAAGGACTCGCTGACGCGTCCCAACGACTCTGATCTTTCCATGCTGAAATATGCTTCTTCGGCAGCGCATATTGCCGGAAAACCGTTCACTACTTCGGAAACATTCACCTGGCTGACAGAGCACTTCCGCACTTCACTTTCGCAGTGCAAGCCCGATATGGACCTGATGTTTATCTCGGGTGTGAATCACATGTATTTTCATGGAACCACTTATTCACCCGCTGAGGCTGCCTGGCCGGGTTGGAAGTTCTATGCTTCCATTGATATGAGTCCTACGAATACTATTTGGCGGGATGCCCCTGTATTTTTCGATTATGTCACCCGTTGCCAGAGTTTCCTGCAAATGGGACAACCGGATAATGACTTCCTGGTTTATCTGCCTGTATACGATATGTGGGATGAACAGGACGGACGTCTGTTACTTTTCGATATTCATAAGATGGCAAGACGTGCGCCACGTTTCATAGAGGCGGTGCATCGTATTTATAGTGCGGGATATGATATGGACTATATTTCTGATAACTTCATCCGCAATGCCATGTGTCAGGACGGCAAGATATTGACTTCCGGCGGTGTCTCTTATAAAGCGCTGGTAGTTCCCGGTGTCCGCCTGATGCCTGCCGATGTACTGGAGAAACTGCTTCGTCTGGCAGATGAAGGTGCTACGATTGTCTTTCTGGAGCAATATCCGGAGGATGTGCCGGGGCTGAATGCTTTGGAAGGACGCCGTACTGAGTTCAATAAGGCGCTGGCACAGATAAAGGATCGGGAAGGAAAGGGGAATATTCTCTTTGGAACAGACTATACCCGTACGCTGGCTGCCACTGCTGCTGTTCCCGAAGAGATGAAAACAACTTTCGGATTAAGCGGCATTCGCCGCTCGCATCCTGAAGGACATCACTATTTCATCTCTGCTTTGAAAACAGAAGATACCGAAAACTGGATACCTTTGGCCGTGCAGGCACGTTCGGCAATGCTTTATAATCCGATGAACGGAACCTCCGGTAAGGCACGGTTGCGCCAGAATAACGGCAGGACGGAAGTGTTCCTGCAATTGGCATCCGGTGAATCTGTTATCCTGAAGACGTTCGCGGATCAGGAAGTTTCTGCACCCGAATATGGATACTGGACGCCTGTAGTTCAGAACGATGTGATGAAGACGTCTCCGGTAACTTATTCTTTTGCCGGTAAATGGGGATTCCACTTTGTAGAGGCAAACCCTGCGGTTGCTGCCACTCCGGACAGTGTATCTCTTGGCTCATGGACGGAAATTCCTGCTGAAGGTGCAAAGAATGCGATGGGAGCTGCCTGCTATACCACTACGTTTACACTGAAGAGTCCTGCCGATGCCGGAGAGTGGATGCTTGACCTTGGAGATGTTCGTGAGAGTGCCCGTGTACGCATCAACGGACAGGCGGTAGCTACGCTTATTGCAGTTCCTTATCGTTGTTTGGTAGGTAAGTATCTTCGTCCGGGCGTGAATACATTGGAGGTGGAAGTAACCAATCTGCCCGCTAACCGTATTGCTGATATGGATCGGCGCGATGTTCCCTGGCGTATTTATAAGGATGCTAATATTGTGAATATCCATTATAAAAAGGATAATTATGGCAAATGGGAACCGGTTCCAAGCGGTTTGCTGGGACCTGTGCGCTTGATTCCTATGCAGACTTTGAAATAGTATTTATAATGCCCTTGAACAACACTTGCGTGGCATAAATGTAATGCAAGTGTTATGCAAATTAAAGCAATAATCAATGAAATCGAATCTAATTATGCTCTGCTTGCTTGGATTGGCAAGTACTCTGAATGCCCAGGACCCTCGCGAGAGGCATTACTTTTACGAGATTCTTGATCCGAGGCACGAACCGAAACCCTTAGTGGAAGGTTTTGCCCGGGAACGGGTGGCCGAGGATCTGAGTCGTGGACTGACAGTAACTCCTGCCCGCGATGGCAAAGGTGTTTATCTCAGCTGGCGGTTATTGGCATCGGATGCTCCCGGCACTGCTTTTCATGTCTATCGGGAAGCTGACGGTAAAGTGCGTCGCCTGACTAAAAAGCCACTAACACAGACTTGTGACTTTATAGATGCCACTCCTGCAGAAAAGGCGTCTTATTGGGTGGAAGCCCTGGTGAAAGGAAAGAAGTACGCCCTGTCGGAGAAACGGGAAGTGATTCTTTCCGAATTGAAGCCTTATACTTCTATTCCATTGAAAGAGAATGTGAAAGCCGGGAAGATCGCTTTAGCGGATTTGAACGGTGACGGAATTTATGACTATATCATCCGTACTCCCGAAACGAATGTTGATCCTGGTATGCCCGGAGATACAACCGGAAAAACATATAAAATATCCGCTTACCTGAGTGACGGAACCTATCTCTGGACTTATGATATGGGACCGGGTATCGAACCGGGAATCTGGTATTCTCCTTTCATTGTATATGATTTTAATGGGGACGGGAAAGCTGAAGTTGCCATCAAGACCGCTGCTGATGACTATGTAAAGAATGAAAAAGGCCGTGTTTGTGGTGGTAGTGAATACCTCTCGGTGCTGGATGGCATGACTGGTAAAGAGATAGATCGCATGGACTGGCCTGAACGGAACGACCGCTATGGAAACCTGATTCGTCAGAACCGTAATCAAATGGGGGTTGCCTATCTGGATGGAAAGACACCTTATATATTGGCTGCCCGCGGCACTTACAAACTGATGGTGGTAGATGCCTGGATGCTGAAAGATGGAAAGCTGCAACGTGCCTGGCGTTGGGATGGGGATGAAGAAAATCCCATTGTGCGCAGTATGGGTGCGCACAGCATGGTGACGGCTGATGTGGACGGTGACGGACGGGATGAGATTCTGTTAGGTTCGTGTATGCTCGATGATAATGGTACGTTACTTTGGTCCTCCGGTTTGGGACATAGTGACAAGGCTTATCTCTGCAAACTTCAGCCGGATATGGAAGGTATGCAGGTGTTTATGGTGAGTGAACCGAAGAAAGAGGACGGTCGCGGTGTTTCCGTGGTGGATGCAGCCACCGGCAAATTGATCTGGAAAATCGGGCAGACCACCTATCATGTAGGTGATGGTATGGTGGCCGATTTTGATTCTTCACATCCCGGTATGGAATGTTTTGCCAGTGAAGACCGTAAAGGTGGCAGTACGGATAAATACCTGCTCACTGCCGATGGCAAGAAAATTAATACTACGAATGCAGAAGTACCCGGTTGCCGTAACTGGATATGGTGGGATGCGGACTTGTTGCGTGAGACTTTTAAAGGAGATGATAACCGCTGGGGAGCTTCTTCATCTTCCGGTGGGCGCAAACAAAGCATCTGGAAATGGCAGGGAGAAGTGCTGACCGAAGGAATTGAAGGCGATATCTTGATGATAGCCGACCTGGAAGGGGATTGGCGTGAAGAACTGATTACTGCTTTGCCGGGAGAGTTGCGTATCTATCATACCAATATTCCGGCTCGCGACCGCCGCGTAACGCTGATGCAGGACCCGCTTTATCGTAGCTATGTGGCGCATCGCAGCATGGGGTATCCGCAGGCGCCCGTACCTTCCTTCTATCTGGGAGAATAGAAATAAATATCTGATTATAAATAAAAAAGAACTAAGAATGACGAAACAATTGTATGTGATTGCAGCCGTTTGTCTGTGGTTGCTCAGTGCTTGCCAATCTTCAACGTATAAGTATGAAGCGGTATATAAAGACCTGCCTTTTGATATGCCAAGGGTAGAAGCACCGAAGTTCCCTGATCGCAAGGTGAACCTCGCTGACTTCGGTGCAATAGGTAATGGCGAAGAACTTTGTACGGCGGCTTTTGCCAAAGCTATTGATGCTTTGGCGGAAAAGGGGGGCGGACATTTGATTGTTCCTGCTGGTGTCTGGTTTACAGGCCCTATTGTACTGAAAAGTAATATTGACCTGCACTTGGAAAAGGGTGCTGTTATTCTCTTTTCACCTGATGTAGACCTTTATCCACTGGTAGATACTGTATTTGAAGGATTGGATACCCGTCGTTGCCAATCGCCTGTTTCCGGACACAATCTGGAAAATGTAGCGATAACCGGAGAAGGTGCCATTGATGGTAACGGACATTATTGGCGTCCTCTGAAACGGGAGAAAGTAACAGAAGGTGTATGGAAACAGACTATCGCCCGGGGTGGGGTATATAAACGTCCCACCTATTGGTTCCCTTATCCGCAGACGTTGAAAGGGGATACTATCAGTAATATGAATGTGCCTCAGAATCTGAAAACCGAGGAAGAGTGGCAGAGCGTGCGTCATTTTCTTCGTCCGGTGATGGTGAGCCTGATAGAGTGTAAGAATGTATGGTTGCAGGGTGTGATTTTCCAGAATTCACCGGCATGGAACCTGCATCCGTTGATGTGTGAGAATGTGCTGATAGAAGAAGTACAGGTTCGTAATCCGAGTTATGCGCAGAATGGTGATGGTCTGGATCTGGAATCTTGCAAGAATGCACTGATTGTGAACTCTACATTTGATGTGGGCGATGATGGTATTTGTCTGAAGAGTGGTAAAGACGAAGACGGTCGCCGCCGGGGACGTGTTTGTGAGAATGTGGTGGTAGATGGTTGTACAGTATTCAAAGGCCACGGTGGTTTTGTGGTTGGCAGTGAAATGAGTGGCGGTGTACGCAATGTCTCTGTCAGCAATTGTCAGTTCCTGGGGACGGATGTCGGTTTGCGTTTTAAGAGCAAGCGTGGGCGCGGAGGAGTTGTTGAGAATATCTGGATACGTAATATTGCCATGATGGATATCCCGACGGAGCCGATTACATTCAATCTTTATTATGGTGGCAAATCGGCTGTTGAAGTGTTGGAAAGTGGTGAGAAGGTACCTGCTAAAGTAGATCCGCTGCCGGTGGATGAAACTACGCCTTGTTTCCGTAATATTCATGTGAAGAACCTGGTTTGTGCCGGAGCCCGCCGTGCCTTATTCTTCAATGGTATCCCTGAAATGCCGATTGACGGTATTGTGTTGGAAGATATAGATATTACTTCTAAATTGGGAGCTGAATTTATATATAGTAAGAATATCAGTATGAAGAATGTGAATATTCGCAATACGGAAGGGGAAAAGATAGTGACCCGTTATTGTGAAGGGGTGGAGGAGTAATTCGCTCTCTGTGCACTTTCTGGTAAGAATATCAGAAACAGCACTTTTTCAATCAAAACTAATACAAAGTATAGGGGAGGTTTCCCCTATTTTTGTATCGTCAAATTATATTTAATATCATGAAACATTGCTTTTTTGCGGTTGATTTGGGAGCTACCAGCGGCCGTACCATATTGGGAACATTTACTCCGCAGGGATTGGAATTGCAGGGTGTAAACCGCTTTCCCAACCATCTGATCGAAGTCGGCGGACATTACTACTGGGATATTTACGAATTGTATCGTCACATTCTGGAAGGCTTGAAACTGGCTGCCCGCATGGATGATGTACAGATAACTTCTATCGGAATTGATACTTGGGGAGTGGATTTTGTATGCGTAGGTAAAGACGGGGGATTGCTTCGTCAGCCTTATTCTTATCGTGATTCGCATACTAAGGGTGCTCCTGAGGCATTCTTCACCCGTGTTCCTCGTAAGCAAGTTTATGGATGGACAGGCATCCAGGTCATGAATTTCAATTCACTTTTTCAATTAGATACCTTACGTCGTAATAAAGATAGTGCACTGGAAGCAGCTGATAAGATACTTTTCATGCCGGATGCACTCAGTTACTTATTGACGGGGGAGATGGTGACAGAATATACCATTGCCACCACAGCGCAACTGGTGAATGCGGAAACACGTCGTCTGGAACCGGTATTGTTAAAAGAAATCGGATTAACGGAAGAGCATTTCGGCCGTTTTGTTTATCCGGGTGAAAAGGTAGGTGTATTGACTAAAGAAATACAAACGATAACCGGGTTGGGAGCAATTCCGGTGATTGCTGTTGCCGGGCATGATACGGCTTCGGCTGTGGCGGCTGTGCCGGCATTGGATCGTAACTTTGCTTATCTGAGTAGCGGCACATGGTCATTGATGGGTGTAGAGACGGATGCACCGGTTATTAATAAAGAAACCGAAACTTTAAATTTTACGAATGAGGGCGGTGTTGCCGGAACCATTCGTCTACTCAAGAATATTTGTGGAATGTGGTTACTGGAACGCTGCCGTTGCGATTGGGAAGAAATCTCTTATCCCGAACTGATCGCCGAAGCGGAAGCCAGTGAACCGTTCCGTAGCCTGATAAATCCGGATGATGCTCTGTTTGCCAATCCGATGAATATGGAACAGGCAATCCGTACTTATTGTGCTGACCATCATCAGCCGATACCGGAGACCCGAGGGCAAGTGGTACGGTGTATCTTCGAAAGTCTGGCACTGCGCTATCGTCAGGTGCTGGAGAACCTGCGCGGTCTTTCTCCCCGTCCGGTAGAGGCCCTGCATGTTATCGGAGGTGGCAGTCGTAATGATTTATTAAATCAGTGGACAGCCAATGCAGTAGGTATACCAGTAGTGGCCGGTCCGTCAGAAGCGACAGCAATTGGTAATGTCATGATACAAGCCCTTACAGCGGGTGCGGCGAGTGATGTTGTTTCCATGCGTCAGCTCATCAACCGTTCCATTCCGTTGAAAACCTTCACCCCGGAAAATGTGGAAGTATGGAATGCTGCTTATCTGCACTTTCTGCAGCTAGCCTGAGTTCCCTTACCGCTTGAATAGAAAATACTTAATGTTTAAAACTTTATAATTAAAACTAGTACCATCATGAAAGAAGAATTAATCCAGAGAGCCTATGAATTGGCAAAAGAACGTTATGCGGCTATTGGCGTAGATGTAGAAAAAGCAATGGATGCTTTGCAAAAGATTTCCCTCTCCCTGCACTGTTGGCAGGCAGATGATGTAGCCGGATTTGAAGCGCAGGGTGCGCTGACAGGAGGTATCCAGGCTACCGGAAACTATCCCGGCAAAGCTCGCAATATGGAAGAATTGAGACAAGACGTCTTGAAAGCGGCCAGCTATATCCCCGGAACTCATCGTTTGAATCTGCATGAAATCTATGGTGACTTTGGCGGTAAGTTCGTTGACCGTGATCAGGTGGAGCCGGCTCATTTTGAAAGCTGGATACAATGGGCGGCCGAAAATAATATGAAGCTGGACTTCAACTCTACCTCTTTCTCTCATCCGAAGAGTGGTAATCTTTCACTTGCTAATCCTGATAAAGGAATCCGTGATTTCTGGGTAGAACATACAAAACGTTGCCGTGCTATTGCCGAAGAAATGGGTAAGCGTCAGGGCGATCCTTGTATCATGAACTTGTGGGTACATGATGGAAGTAAGGATATTACTGTAAACCGTATGTTATATCGCGAGTTACTGAAGGATTCTTTGGATCGTATCTTCGAGGTGGAATACAAGAATATGAAGGACTGTGTGGAATCTAAGGTATTCGGTATCGGTCTGGAGAGTTATACGGTAGGTTCCAATGATTTTTATATCGGTTATGGTGTGAGCCGTAATAAGATTGTTACGCTGGATACAGGTCACTTCCATCCGACAGAAAGCGTTGCCGACAAGTTGTCTTCATTGTTACTGTTTATTCCGGAAATCATGCTGCACGTGAGCCGTCCGGTACGTTGGGATTCTGACCATGTAACGATAATGAATGATGAGACGATGGACCTCTGCAAAGAAATCGTACGTTGTAATGCGTTAGATCGCGTGCATATCGGTTTGGACTATTTTGATGCTTCTATCAATCGTATCGGTGCGTATGTAGTGGGTAGCCGTGCTACACAGAAATGTATGTTGCAAGCTCTGCTGGAACCGCTGGATACATTGCGTAAATACGAGGCGAACGATCAGCTGTTTGAACGCCTTGCTTTGCTCGAAGAAGGAAAATCTCTGCCTTGGAATGCTGTTTGGGATATGTTCTGTCTGAAGAACGGTGTACCTGTAGGTGAGGATTTCATTACTGAGATACAGAAATACGAAGCAGACGTTACGTCGAAACGTAATTAAGGGATTAATGATTAGTAATGAGTGTTTAGCGGAGAAAGCTGTATCTTTGTACGGTTCTTTGTGTTAAACACTCATCACTTATCACTAAACGTTATTATCATGAATACACTGATAGGATTGTTGATTATAGCTATCGGGAGCTTCGGGCAGAGTAGTTCGTATGTACCCATTAACAAGGTGAAAAACTGGTCGTGGGAGAGTTTCTGGCTTGTACAGGGAATCTTTGCGTGGCTTGTTTTCCCATTGTTAGGTGCGTTGCTTGCCATTCCGGCGGGAAGTTCGCTGATTGAACTCTGGGGCGCAGGAGGCGCTTTGCCCGCAATGGTTTACGGTGTTCTGTGGGGCGTGGGCGGACTAACATTCGGATTGAGCATGCGCTATTTGGGTGTAGCACTCGGACAGAGTATTGCCCTCGGTACGTGCGCCGGTTTCGGAACACTTTTCCCGGCTTTGTTTGCCGGAAAAGACTTGCTTCATGGTGAAGGACTGATGTTGCTCATCGGCGTATGTATCACGTTGGCAGGTATTGCTATTATCGGATATGCCGGTAGTCTTCGTTCCAAGAATATGACGGAAGAAGAAAAACGCGCTGCCGTTAAGGATTTTGCTCTGACAAAAGGGCTGCTTGTGGCTCTGTTGGCAGGTGTGATGAGCGCTTGTTTCGCTCTCGGTCTGGATGCGGGAACACCGATAAAAGAGGCTGCTTTGGTTGGTGGAGTAGAAGCACTCTATGCCGGATTACCTGTAATTTTCCTGGTAACTCTTGGAGGTTTCTGTACGAATGCCGCTTACTGTATTTGGCAGAATATCAAGAATAAGACGGGTAAGGAATATCTTTCTGTGAAAGGTTCGGTACTGACGAACAATCTGTTGTTCTGTGCGCTTGCAGGCGTATTGTGGTATTCTCAGTTCTTCGGTCTTGAAATGGGTAAGAGCTTCCTGACAGACAGTCCTGTACTGCTTGCTTTCTCCTGGAGTATCCTGATGTCATTGAACGTAACGTTCAGCAATGTCTGGGGAATTCTGTTGAAGGAATGGAAAGGTGTCAGCAATACTACGATTACGGTTCTTATTCTGGGTTTGGTAGTTCTGATATCTTCTATTATTGTGGTGGCAATGGCGCAAGTATAATAGTATATATAGCTAAGAGCTACGAGTTACAAGTGCCTTTCGGTATGATAGCGCAGCAACTCGTAGTTTGTAACTCGTAATTTGTAACTTAATTTATTATAATGAAATCAATTCTCGAAAACCGTCCGGCATTGACTTATGCAGTCAATCAAGTGGCAGAAGTTGCCGGATATCTCTGGCAAAAAGGGTGGGCCGAACGTAATGGCGGTAATATCACCCTGAATATTACTGAATTTGTAGACGATGAAATAAAAGCATTGCCTGCCATCAGCGAAGTGAAACAAATCGGCGCTACTCTTCCGTATCTGAAAGATTGCTATTTCTATTGCAAGGGCACCAATAAGCGCATGCGCGATCTGGCCCGTTGGCCGATGGAGCACGGTTCTGTGATTCGTATTCTGGATGACTGTGCCAGCTATGTTATCATTGCCGATCATCCGGTGATGCCTACTTCTGAACTTCCTGCCCATCTTAGTGTGCACAATCGCTTGATAGAGAAAGGATCTCCCTATAAAGCTTCATTGCATACCCATCCTATCGAACTGATTGCTATGACACATTGCAAGAAATTCCTGGAGAAGGATGTGGCTACCAATTTGCTTTGGAGTATGATTCCTGAGACAAAGGCTTTCTGTCCGCGTGGTTTAGGCATCATTCCTTACGAACTGCCAAGCTCCGTGAAACTGGCGGAAGCAACTATTGAACAACTTGAAGATTATGACGTGGCTATGTGGGAAAAACATGGTGTTTTTGCTGTAGATGTGGATGTTATGTCAGCTTTCGATCAGGTAGATGTATTGAATAAATCTGCCTTGATTTATATTGCTGCCAAAAACATGGGCTTTGAACCTGATGGTATGAGTCAGGAGCAAATGCAGGAAATGACTCGCGCATTTAATCTTCCTAAATAACTTTAAAGCGGATAGTAGTAGTTTCCGTCTGCTACTATCCGCTTGCTACTAACGACTTAAAACTATAATCATGAAACGAACATTCTTTTCCCTCGCCCTGCTGTTGGCAGTGGCAACCCTTACCGCCCAAACAAAGATGACGGCAAGAGAAGCTGCCGTAAAGATTGCAGACCGCATTCTTGCCAGCACTACATATGAGTTCAAGAATACGAAGACTGGTGAGACGTATAAATCCGTCAAGAAATTGCCTCTTGATATGGATGTGAAGGTAGCATGCAAGTACAATAACTGGCACTATACCAATGGGGTAACAAACATGGCTTTGATGGAACTGGGTGATAAACTCGGTGATAAGAAGTATGAGAAATATGTTTTGAAGAATATGAACTTCGTGTTCAATGAAGGTAATCTTGATTTCTTCCGTAAACAATATGACGAGGCTTTCAAGCAGGATGGTTGGAATGCTGTCCGCAAATTGAGTTGGCACATGATCTTTCGAGGCAAACGTCTGGACGATAATGGACCGATGGGAGCCAGTCTGATAGAATTGCAGCTGAAGTATCCCAATGATTCATTTTTGGGTTACATTAATGAGACTGCCGAACATCTGAATTATGGTGAACCTCGTTTGGTTGATGGCACTATTGCGCGTATCTGGCCACACGTCAATACTATTTGGGCGGATGATGCCTTCATGGCCATCTCTTTCCTTGCCCGCATGGGTAAGATAACCGGTGATGAAAAGTATTTCAATGATGCTGCCAATCAGGTATTGAATTATAATCGCTATCTCTGGTGCCCTGAAAAGCAGATTTATTATCACTGTTATCATACAGACAATAAGGAACACGGAGTGGCTCATTGGAGCCGTGCCAACGGCTGGGTGTTTATGGCACAAGCTGATTTGCTCAGTATGATGCCGAAAGATCATCCAATGCGTGAGGCGGTTATTGAGAACTTCCGTCAGCAAGCCAGTGGTGTAGCACGCTATCAAGGTAAGAACGGACTTTGGCATCAATTGCTGGATAAAGAAGATTCTTATGAGGAAATTACAGGTACAGCAATGTTTGTATTCGGTATTGCCCGTGGTGTAAAGGAAGGTTGGCTACATCCGGACTTTATCTATGTGGCCGAACAAGGTCTGAAAGGTATGATGAAAAAAATCTCTGATGATGGTGATGTAACCTCTATTTGTGTAGGAACGGGTATCATGCCTTCTGTAGCATACTATTACAACCGTCCCACCCAGGAGAACGATCCTATGGGTGAAGGTCCTGTACTTCGTGCACTTATCGAGATGATAGATGCACCGAAGTATACGGAAATCAAGGCAGAGCAGCAATATGATAAGATTGTTGTGAAGAAATAGTATTTCCTTTCTTTAATAATATTTATAGGTCCGTTCCGGGGATATTTTACAATTAACCCGGAACGGACGTTTTTTTATTCACAAATAATTCCTATTTTTGTCCGAACCTATCATGCAAAACACGTATTATGACTAAAAACTATAATGATTTAGGAGTTGAATTCAAGTATCTGATTGTGAATGATATGGACCAGAAATTTGGTCTGTGGGTAAATACTGTAGGCTTTCAGTCTATCCAGCCTAATTCTCCTTATCCCTTAAAAGATCATCCTTCCGGCTACTTTTTCAACGCAAAGAAAGGGCGTGTTTTGCGTGAGTATCAGTTGGTATACATCACAAAAGGACGCGGACTGTTTACTTCTGATACTACTCCCGAGAAACAAGTATGCAAAGGACGGCTCATGGTGCTCTTCCCTGGACAATGGCATACCTATCATCCTTATCAGCAGACAGGTTGGAATGAATATTACATCGGTTTTGAAGGGCCAGTCATTGATGACATGATACGTGGCGGTTTTCTTTCTAAAGATAATCAGGTCCTGGAAGTTGGATTGAATGAGGAATTGGTAACACTTTTCTCACGTGCTTTGGAAATAGCAGAGGCAGATAAAATCTCTTCCCAGCAGTATCTTTCCGGTATTGTTCTGCACATGATAGGAATGATTCTCTCTATTTCTAAGAATAAGATTTTTGAGGTGGGAGATGTGGACCAGAAGATTGAACAGGCGAAAATTATAATGAATGAGAATGTATTTAAGGATATTGATCCGGAAGAACTAGCAATGAAATTGAATATCAGTTATTCGTGGTTTCGCAAAGTATTCAAGGATTATACAGGGTATGCGCCTGCCAAATATTTTCAGGAACTTAAGTTACGTAAAGCAAAACAATTATTGGTCGGTACTTCTCAATCAGTCAAGGAAATCTCCTTTATGCTTGATTATAAATCAACAGAACATTTCTTTTCTCTTTTTAAAAAACGTACAGGCTTTACTCCACTAGAATATAGGTCTTTTGGCCGTGAAACAGACGTGGAAGAAGAGAACTTATTATAAAATCAAAATGCTCAGTTTAAGATCAAAATGATTATTAATTGCTTGTGATTTAGGCGTTTCTACGAACTGAATGCTTTTTAGTTCATGAAGAAAATCAAAAAAGGAAGTCTTTCGGTCAAAACTCTCAATTTTACCCCTTGCTGGATTCTCTATATTTGCCAACACAAGTTCTGTGCTCGATAACGGGTACTTGCCTTGTTAGGCTTGAATTTATTTATTAATCAATTATATTAATAATCTATGAGAATCTTACACAAAAACCTCTGCTTGTTAATGCTCCTATTAATAGGTAGTTCTCTAAGTATTTTTGCTCAGAACAAAACAATCACCGGTACAGTTCGCGATGCGATAGATGTGGTGATTGGTGCTTCTGTAACAGTGAAAAGTAATAATTCAATCGGCACGATTACCGATATGGATGGTAACTTTAAACTTTCTGTACCGTCTTCTGCAAAGGAGTTGGTTGTTTCATTTATTGGTTATGATAATCAAACTGTAGTAATTGGTAACAAAACTCATTTTGATGTTACATTAAAAGAGTCTTCTGTGATGTTGGAAGAAGTTGTTGCCATTGGTTATGCGAAGGTGAAACGTAAAGATCTGACGGGAGCAACTTCTTCGGTGTCAAGCAACGATTTGGCAGCAGTTCCGGCTATGACTGCTGCACAGGCTTTGCAAGGTAAGGCTGCCGGTGTAAATATTGTTACTGCCAGTGGTGCTCCGGGTGCAGGAGCTAATATCACTATTCGTGGAGGTATGTCTATTACTCAAAGTACTGCACCACTCTATATTGTGGACGGATTTGAAATGAGTGATGCGCTCAGCAATATTGATGTGAATGATATAGAAAGTATTGATGTGTTGAAGGATGCTTCATCTACGGCAATTTATGGTGCACGTGGTTCTAACGGTATCATTTTGATTACAACTAAATCGGGTAAGAAAGGTAAGACTCAAGTAAATTATAATACTTATTTTTCATTCGATGTACTCAGTAAAAAGCTGGATATGATGTCTGATGCTGAAGAGTATGTGAAATATCAGTATGAATTTGCTAATTTGCAGGGGGTGCCGGGTAACTGGAGCAGTGTTTTTGATAATAATCTAGCTACGGATGTCTCCGATTTCTATACAGGTGCTTACAGCCGTATTCATGATCGCTATGCCGGTGCTTCCACACTTGATTGGCAGGACGAAGTATTTGGAGGTTCTGCTTTAACACAAAGTCATAATGTCAATGTTACTACGGGTACCGATAAGACACAAGTGATGTTGACTTACAATTATAGTGGGCAAGATGGTTTGCTGGCTAATCATAGTTCTAATAGAAGTTCATTCCGTACAAAGATCAATACAGAACTCTATAAGGGGGTTCGCTTGGATGTAAATGCTATGTTTTCTAATAAGAAAACGATGGGTGGTGGTGCTTATTCTGGTATGAAGAACGTTTTGCTTCAGCCAATCAATGGAGGTACTATGTTTACACAAGGTGAATTGTTGAATACTCAGACCTATCCGAATTATTCTTCTCTGAACAGTAATTATGATACGGCTAATCCACTAGTTCAGAATGAGGCTTCTACCTCTAAAAAACGTTCACGTATGTATTCGGTTAATGCCGGGATAGAATTTGATCTCTTTAAATATTTTACTTGGCGTACAGCTGGAAGTTATACATGGTCTAGTTCTAAATCAGATTCATTTGCTGACCATAATTCTACTTCTTATTTGATGGATCCGAAAAATACAGGTATTAATGGTAGTATTGGTAATGATGAGTCTTACAAATGGCAAATCACTAATACTCTTAACTATCATCAGACTTTTGCTAAAAAACATAAGTTGAATGTTTTGTTAGGACATGAAGCTTCTTATAGCGAATCGGAAGGAAATTCAATGAAGCTTAGACAATTCCCGTATCCTAACTTCGGGCTTGATAATATAGCTAATGCTACGGTTTATGAGAAGAGTGTTTCTCATAAGCATAGCGGTATTGTTTCTGCTTTTGCACGTGCTAACTATAATTTTGACGAACGATATCTGTTTACAGCTACTGTCCGTGCCGATGGTTCTTCTAAATTTGCAGACGGTAACAGATGGGGTGTCTTCCCTTCTGCATCAGCTGCATGGCGTATTTCTGAAGAAAGTTTCTTTAAAGAAAGTAGTCTGATGAATTATGTTAATAGTTTGAAATTGCGTGTGGGATACGGAACGACGGGTAATTGTAATATCGGTGATTACTTATACACAACTTCGATTAAGGAGTCTGATTATCCGATGAATAATAATACCGGTACATTGGCTTATGTACTGGATACCACTTTAGGAAATAAGAATTTAAAATGGGAGACATTGCGTTCCACTAATGTTGGTTTGGATGTTGCTTTGTTTAATAGTCGCGTGAATCTGACAGCAGAATGGTATAACAATGAAGTAAGTGATATGTTGATGAAATGTGTTATCCCATCTTCAACTGGTTATACAGCGCAATATCAAAATGTGGGAAAAATGCGTAACCGGGGTTTTGAATTGACTCTCAATACGGTGAATATAAGAACAAAGGACTTTAGTTGGACTTCAGACCTGAATTTGGCATTCAATCGCTCCAAAGTGATTTCGTTGGAAACTGGACAGAATGAAAAAACTTTTGCTGTTGGCGGTAATCGTTCCGGTACAGTAACTTATTATGCTGTAGTTGGCCAGAAGCTAGGTGACATGTATGGTTATATATATGATGGAGTCTATACTACTGATGATTTTATGCAGGACGATAAAGGTAATTTCTCCTTGCGTGAAGGCGTTGTTGTTCCTGTAAATTCAAAGGGAGAAGCTAAACCTGTGCAACCTGGTGATATTAAATTTGCAGCAAATCAAACCGGTGAAGATGGTACAGCACAATTCTCTGAAGCTCATAAGGTAAAGATTGGTAATGGTACTCCGGATTGTATCGGCGGTTTTAATAATACTTTTACTTTCCGTGGTTTTGATTTGAGTGTATTTATGAAATTCTCTATCGGAAACGATATTTATAACGCAACTAAGCATAGTATGAGCCCTTATGGACAATTCCAAAATGTACCTGCTGAGTTTGGAAGTAACTACTATCGTCTGATAGATCCTGTAACGGGACAGAAAGCTACAACATTAGCACGCATCAAAGAATTGAACCCTGATGAATCTTCTCGTTTGTGGAATTTGGGTAGTACGAATTCAAGTTATATCACTTATCCTTCTTCTTATTATGTAGAGGATGGCTCCTATCTGCGTATTGCACAGGTAACGGTAGGTTATACATTCCCCAAGAGATGGTTACAGAAAGCTATGATTTCTAATGCGCGTATTTACTTCACGGCTAATAATCTGGCTACGATTACCGGCTATTCTGGTTATGACCCTGAAGTTTCTGCTGGTAGTAGTGATTATGTGGCTTGTACGCCTGGATATGACAGTTCTATGTATCCTCGCTCCAGAAGCTATGTAATCGGTCTTAACTTAACATTCTAATCTAAAACGTTTATTAATCATGAAAAAAGTATCAATAATATTGTCTGGGTTGAAGAAGACGTTGTTCGCAACAGCTATCTCTTCCTTCCTTTTAAGTATGACTTCGTGTCAGGATTGGCTTGATATGCCATCCTACACAGACCCTGACTCCGAAACGGTGTTTCAAGATGAGGATATGGCGGAATTGTTTATTCTGGGTTGTTATCGTGGTTTGATTCATCAGGAAATGTATTACCATTTAGGTATGGGTGAGACTGTGATGCACTCCAGTGAAGACGGTTCTACTAATAATTCAAAATATAGAATTTGTAATTATAGTTATGATCCAATGGTACCTGCTACAGTGACTACAATCTTCAAAGAGGGGTATCGTATCATTGAGTCTACCAATCTTGCAATTTCTAAATTGAAGAAGATGAGTGAAACTACTAAACGTAATGCTCTATTAGGTGAAGCTCTTTCTATTCGTGCTTTTTGTTATTTGAACTTAATACGTATTTATGGTGATGTTCCGGCAGTATGGACTCCGATGGAAGAACTGGATCCGAATGATGAAAATACATTCTATCCTAAACGTTCATCACGTGATGAAATATATGATCAGATAATTGCAGATTTGCAGCAAGCTAAAGATTGGGTACCTTGGTTCAAGGAAAGTGGATACGCCACAGCGGAACGTTTGTCTAAGCAAGGTGTTTATGCTCTGCTGGCTCGTACAGCTCTTTATGCAGGTGGTTACTCATTACGTTGGAATCTGCAGACGAATGACCCTGCCAGTTTGAAATTGGCACGCCGTGATGATGAAGCACGCGTTCGTGAACTTTATCAGATTGCTAACGATGCTTGTAAAGCTATTATCGATAAGAACGAAAATTCTTTAATTCAAGCGCAAAGTGGCATGAGTGGATTCCAATATTTGTGGTACAACTTCTGTCAGCGTAATTTCACTGCCACAGATGCTGAAATGATTTGGGATTTGGCACAATATGGTCCGAATACAAACTCTAATTTTGGGGTTTTGGCGCAACCGGGATCTCGTGGTGGTACTTATGGTTCACGTAAAGCTATGCAGTTTATGCTACCAACGTATTATTTGTCGTTTGATGATAATGACACGCGTCGTGACGTTACTTGTACATCTTATAGTATCTACTTCTTGAATAAAGGTGCAGCGGATGATACATTTGTTGATGTAGGTACTACTTACTCTTGCATTATGCACGGAAAATTCCGTATTCCTTGGTGCGTGGAGCCGCAAGAGGCTGCAAAGCGTAACTTAAACATTCCTGTAATGCGTTATGCCGATGTATTATTGATGTATGCTGAAACTCAAAACTATCTGAATAACGGTCCTACACAAGCTGCTAAAGATGCTTTGAAGCAAGTGCGTGACCGTGCCGGAGTAGGTGCGCTTTCCATACCATCTGATCAACAAGCTTTTGAAGATGCTTTACTCCAGGAACGTAAATGGGAGTTTGCTGGCGAGTTTATGCTTCGTACGGATATGATTCGTATGAATCGCTTGTCCGAACAACTGGAAGAAGCTAAGAAGGATATGAAAGATCTTTCTAAGCGAGAAGGCAAGTATGCTAATATGCCGATTTACCGTTTGTATAAGTTCCAGGTAGATGGACAGCAGTATGGTGATAAATTCCTTGCTTTGGATTATATTGACTTGACAGATGAGGCTGAAATTGCAGTTATAAAAGAGATTCCGACAGAACAAGGAAAATATAATGAATATCAAGCGAAGTTAGCCGAAATTGTGAGAGCTCATGGAGTTGTGGTAGAAGATGGAGACAAATGGTATCCGACTAATATGTTTGAAGCTTATACAAGTACATTCAATGGCAATGCACGTAAAGCTGTCGGTTTTACCGGTGGATTTAATGCTTTGCAAATTGGTGCCATCATTTATAAAAATCCTACAGGCTATGCCGAAAACGGTGGTAAATTCCCTAATTGGATTGAAGCTTCTGATGGAAGTGACGGTTTGTACTATGGTTTCCAAAAGAACTGCTGCGAATTGTTACCTTTTGCTGCAAAGGATCCCGGACATCCGATGGTAGATAACCCGAATCTGACTCAGCATCCGGCTTACGCCAAATAATCTTGCTTCATTCTGAAAGCAGATAATACATAGCCTTAAATTTGCATAAAACAAATATTTATAGATTTTTTATGTGGGTTTAAGGCTATCTTTTTAATTCAATTATTTATTCCTAAAATGTCTATTATTAAAAGATAGGCTTTTGTCCGTCCGGACAGAGGCATGGATTCTTATTGCTTTTAGCGAACAACAAATGTTTACCTGTATAAATCAACCTAAAATGAAAACTACTCTATTAAACTTCTTTAAGAGTGCCGGAGTTTTACTCCTTATTGCAACGTTTGGAATGAGTTGCAGCGATAATGATATTGAGATTGTTTTGAAGAAAGGTACCGACGGCCCTTTTCCCGACTATGGTAAAGTTCTGGCTTTTCCCGGTGCGGAAGGTTATGGGGCTAATGCTACCGGTGGTCGTGGCGGAGAAATATATCATGTGACGACTTTGGAAGATAATGATGAAGAAGGCTCATTACGTTCTGCCGTGAGTAAGCCCGACCGTATTATTGTGTTTGATGTAGCGGGCGTAATCCATCTGAAAGAGGCGCTTGTATTCTCTAAAAATCTGACTGTTGCAGCTCAGACTGCTCCCGGAGATGGTATTGTGCTTTATGGCAATCGTGTATCGTTTACCGGGGCTAGCAATCTTATTTGTCGTCATTTGCGCATCCGTATGGGAATAGAAGGTCCTGATGGAAAAGATGCTGCCGGAATAGCAAATGGTGAGAATATGATTTTTGACCATCTATCTGTTACCTGGGGGCGTGACGAAAACTTCTCTATCAATTGGGATAGTAAAGGGACATTTCCACGCAATATCACTATTCAGAATTCAATTCTTGGCCAGGGACTGCAAAATCATTCCTGTGGAGGGCTGATTCAGACTGATACCGAATCAGGTATCACCCTTTTTCGCAATCTTTATACTGATAATAAAACACGTAATCCGAAAGTGAAAGGTTTGAATCAGTTTGTGAACAATGTGGTTTATAACTGGGGAAGTGGTGCCGCTTATAATATGGGTGGTGATTCGTCCGGCCAGTCGGAAACAACTATTGAGGATAACTACTTTATTGTAGGTCCTGTAGACAACTGGCAGAATGTAAGACAAGAAGATAACTCTATTAAGGTGGAAAAAGTTCCGATGAGTCCTACTCCGCCGTTTCTGGGAGGCAATGCCGACTTTAGAACTTATTATAAAGGAAATTATTATGATAATGATAAAGGTGGTTCGCTTAATGGCTTTGAATTGACACAAAGCAACTGGACTGAGTATTGTAAAGGAGAGCCGACCTTCCTGAGTGCACCTTCTGACAAACATCCTGTTATTAGCCAGCAAACGTCTGCAACGGAGGCCTATCATTGGATTGTGAAATATGTAGGTGCCAGCCTTCCGGTTCGTGACGAAGTAGACCAATATCTGATTGATGAGTTGACTTCATTGGGTAAAAAGGGAACGATTATTCAGAATGAACAAGATGTACAGCAGTTTTCATTGGGAGGTATAGGCACTATTCAAAACGGAGAGAAACCTTTGGATAGCGACAATGACGGCATACCCGATGAATTTGAAGACAAATATGGTTTGGATAAGAATGATCCCTCTGATGCTGCAAAGATAGCAAATAACGGTTATACGAATATCGAAAACTATATCTTTACACTTGATGCTAAACTTAATAATTAACTCTTAAACATAAGGAGAAGAAACAGTATGAAAACACTGATAAAATATCTCGTTGCTGCATTAGTGGTAATTATGGTTAGTTGTGACGATACCGAACAATTAATTTATGAACAGCCCAATTCGTTTACTTTGACCCTTAATCAGGAAGATGAATTGAAGGTAGAAATCCAGACTGGAGAAAAAATAGGCATCAATGGAACGGAATACTCTGTATTGTCGAATGCATGCGTTAGTATGTACGATGTTCCTGTTGCCAATCAATATCTGATTTATTATCCTGCTAATGCCCAATTTTCGGGCAATAATCTGGATTATTCTTTACCGACAGTTCAGACTTATACACAAGGTGCGATAGACCAGTCCGCTTGTCCGCTTTATTGCCTGACAGATAATGACGGGTTGAATAATATGCAAATGAATGCAGTCTGTGGAGGATTGAAACTGATAGTTCCGGCTAATGAAGATTTTGCGTCTCTTACCTCCGTCACTTTTGAGTCTAAGAATGATATACTCACAGGAGATATAAGTTTGGATACAATGACGGGGCAGGTTACTTTCCGGGAGAATACTTCGAAGACACTTGTGCTGAAAGGTGATATAAACATATCCGAAGGACAGGAGTTATATCTTGCTCTTCCGCCAATGGCATTGAGTAGCGCGTTGGATATAACTTTGGTTTCTCCTAAAGGAATGGGGACTTGCTCTGTAGACTTGAACGGAAAGAGCATTGAACGCGGTAAAGTACTTTCTGTTGCTTTAGAGAGCATTGAATGGGTATCGGTGACCAATTATTATGGTAAGGCCAACTCAATCATGGTGGCTCCCGGTACAACTTCAGTAACCGTTGATTGTACTCCTTACTATACTACCAGTCTGAAGTACACTTATGAGAATCATGCTTCGGACGATAGCAGATTAGCTCGTTCTGCCAAATTACTTTGGAATGATGTTTCTACCGATTTTATAAGCAATGTGTCATTATCTTCCGACCGTAAATCTTTCACAGCTACTTTGAATGGGCAACCAGGTAATGCGGTTGTCGCTATTTATGATATGGAAGATCCTGATGCAGAGGATGCTATTATCCTTTGGTCTTATCATATTTGGATTACTGATGTTGTAGATCAACCTTTCGGAGTAAATAGCAAAGGCAATAGTTATACAGTTATGGATCGTAATCTGGGTGCTGTTTCTGCTACTCCGGGTGATGCGGGATCCATAGGGTTACTTTATCAATGGGGGCGTAAAGACCCGTTTGTAACAACCAGTGAAATAGGAAAGAATACTGAAGCTGAGATGTATGACCAGAGTGGGGTAGTTAGCCTGAAAATAGAAAGTGGTAGTGAAGAAAGAGGTACGGTGGCCTATTCTGTCCAGAATCCGGCTACATATATTAAGTATTCACGTTCCAAGAGCAATGTTTCCGCCCCACCTTACTATTATTCATATGACTGGCTCTATTGGGGTGATAATGCTCTCTGGGGAAATCCCGAAGGATATGATTATCCGTCAGTTGCTTCAATTCAGAAATCTGTATACGATCCTTGTCCTGAAGGTTACATGGTTGCACCGCGTGATACATGGTTGAATTCATCTTCTTCTACATCCGGCATTGAGGCGAGTGTTTTTCTCTCTACCTCTAATTGGGATGCAGAGAATTTAGGTTACTCTTTAAATTATAATGGACAGGAGTTGTGGTATCCGCTTGGTGGTTTACGTAATCGTAAAACAGGAAAACTTCAGGATGCGGAGAAATCTGGTTACTATTGGCAAAGTACAGCTTCCGCATCCAATGGGGCAGATGCAAGTTACATGAACGTGGGCAAGGATAAAGTAGATACGGCAGGGAAGAATAGCCGTGCCAATGCTTTCTCCGTGCGTTGTGTAAAAGTAGATTAATTTTATATATAGAAAAACATGAGAGTAAATCAGAGAATATTTTCTTTTAATTCAAGCTTTGGAAGAAGTCTCCTTCTTTTGGTAAATTGTTTGTTTTCCTGTTGGGCATTTGCTCAGAAAGATATATATATTGCACCGCAAGAACAAATAGAGTGGGCTAAACAGTTCTCTGGCGTTAGCGGACCGGGAATGCCTGTAGAGGGAGATGGTCGTGGAGGTTGGAGAAGTGGTACTGAAGGAGTTGTATACTGTGGCAATTATCCCCGTCCGGAATATCAGGAAGGAAATCTCCGGATGTGTACGGGGTCAGCTGTGGAAAAAGGATTGGTACCTCCCATTAAGCCTGCGTGGGAACTGCATTTGCGTGATGGAGTTGTAACTTTGGGTGGCGATGGAAATTACTATCTTACAGGTTCCTCCGGTGATAATATCTGGGCTTGGGCTGAGGGTATAGAACTGTGGAAATCTGCGGATTTGCATAATTGGGAGTATTTAGGTCTGGTTTGGGATATTGATAAGGAAGCGGACGAATGGGTGAAAACATGGCGTAAGCACCCAAAACGTGCAGTTCGTGCTGTTTGGGCACCTGAAATTCATTACATCAAAGGAAATTATTTCATCTGCTTCAGTATGTGTCCGGATGGGATTGGAATATTGAAAAGTAGTACAGGCAAACCGGAAGGGCCTTACGTAAACGCTTTTACTATTGATCGTCCCATTGTTGAGGGAATTGACGCCACTTTATTCGAGGATGAGGATGGTAAAGTATATTTCACATACGGGCAGGCAACTGAGATTGCTCTGTTGAAAGATGATATGAGCGGCCTGGCTGAACCCTTTCGTCGGGTTGTCCTGACTGAACCGGATCATAATCCGGACCATCATGCTAAGAAGTGTGTAGGTCGTGGTATGAATGATCTGGGACATGAGGGTGCGGTACTGTTCAAACGGAATGGGAAATACTATCTGGGAGCGGCTGACAATTATGAAGGAAGATATTCTACTTGTTTGGCAATTTCTGATAATGTTTACGGACCCTATCAAAAACGCCATGAATCGATACCTTGCGGTGGTGGCACCGGATTCTTTAAAGATAAAGAAGATAATTGGTGGTGCAGCTATTTCGGCAATGACAGTCAGTCTCATTTTCGGGAGAAAGTAGGCTTTGTTCGTGCAAGTTTCACCGCTGATGGTCTGGTTTATCCGGCGAAGGAACAGCCTTTTGTTGGTGAGAAAGATCGGGAACTTTGGGAACAGAAATGGACAGAAGTATGGAACAAAGAATAAATTGAGGTTTATAAAAGGTTAGTGAGTAAAGAAGGCGGTAGCTCTGTGGAGTTTATCGCCTCTTTTTTATGAAATTACCGGATGCTAGAGACCATAAAGTAATAGAAGAAAATCTAATATATTCTCCAAATGTAATGGCTATATTGACAGCAGTGGCTAATGCAACGGATAAGTGATCTCAATAACTGAATGGTATAAATATCTTGCCTTTATTCTATGGTAAACAGATGAATGCGGACAATCATCTGCTATATTGGAAATTTTCCGGTAAGCAATGTGCGGAACGTAAGAGTGACTGGAAAGTAGTTATTATTAAAAAGGATACTCCTTTGGAATTGTATATATAAAGAGGATATGACCGAATCTGTAAATCTGACTGATAAATATCCTGAAATGGTGATTACATTTGAGAAATGAAAAAACACGTGTACCTACTCTTAACTGGTCGTTACTTGGTTAGTTCTGATTTTTCTTGGGAACTAACTTTTTCAATAAAGTATGTATGCTTCAATACATCTTTTATTATCGCATTTTTAGTTTGGTTATATGTATGAATCATTAAGAATACTGGTACGAATATTGTCTTTTTGTCTAAAAAATAAGCCTTTTTATTAAGGAAAGTCAAAAGAGAAAGTGTTTCAGTCAAAATATATATAATGTAAGTTGGCTGTATATTTTATTTTTGCAGCCGGAATAATGTGTACGATAACGGTAGCGTATTCTATTAATCTTAAATTTATTTATTAATCAATTATATTAATAATCTATGAGAATCTTACACACAAAAATGTGCTTATTAATGCTTCTATTGATAGGCTGTCCTTTAGGTATCTTTGCCCAGAACAAGACGCTTTCCGGTACGGTTCGCGATGCGATTGATGTGGTGATTGGAGCTTCTGTAACGGTGAAAGGTGACAAATCCATTGGTACTATTACTGATATGGATGGTAATTTTAAACTCTCTGTACCAGCTTCTGCTAAAGAATTGGTAGTTTCGTTTATTGGTTATGAAGACCAAACTGTAGTCATTGGCAGTAAAACTCATTTTGCCGTTACTCTCAAAGAATCTTCAGTAATGTTGGAAGAAGTCGTTGCTATTGGGTATGCGAAGGTGAAGCGTAAAGAATTGACGGGTTCTTCTGTTTCAGTGGGTAGTAAAGATTTGGCTATTGCTCCTGTGACTACTGCAGCACAAGCATTGGCGGGTAAAGCGGCTGGTGTGAATATCGTACAGCAGAGTGGTGCTCCGGGTGCTGATATCAATATTACGGTACGTGGTGGTACATCTATCACGCAAGGAACAGAACCACTTTATATTGTTGATGGTTTCCAAATGGAAAATGGTTTGCAGAATGTAGATATTAATGATATCGAAACTATTGATGTAATGAAGGATGCTTCTGCAACGGCTATTTATGGTGCTCGTGGTTCCAATGGTGTTATATTGATTACTACGAAATCCGGTAAGGCAGGTAAGACTGAAGTTTCTTATAATGGTTTTGTTAGTTTTGACCGATTAGGTAAGAAACTGGATTTGATGGGAGTTGAAGACTATGTAAAGTATCAGTATGAGTTCCAGTTACTTCGTGGAAATGAAGATAACTTTTCAAGTATTTTCGGCGGTAATATAAATTCTGGTGATTTTTATACCGGTGCATACGGTCGTATTGCTAATGAGTATGGTAATCGTGCCGGTATTGATTGGCAGGATGAGGTGTTCGGTAATACGGGTATCACACAGAATCATAATGTGAATATCAGTGGTGGTAGTGAGAAGACTAAATATATGTTGAGCTACAATTACACTGGCGAGGATGGCATAATGGATAAACATGGTTATCAAAAGAATAGTATCCGTGCTAAGATTAATCATGAATTATGGAAAGGTGTGCGCTTTGACTTTTCTTCTAGCTTGCAAATGACTAAAATTGATGGTGGAGGTTCGCTGGGTGGTACATTGAAACAGACTATTTTGCAGCCGGTAACAGGTGGTGTGAAGTGGACTAATGAACAATTGTTAGGTTCTGATTTAGCTGACCTCTTTTCTGAAATGTATGGTGGTGATAATTATGATGCTAATAATCCAATCATCAATAACCAATCTATTACGAACGAGAAATATACCCGTATGGCAACAGTGAATGCCGGGTTGGAAATAGATATATTGAAAGATTTGACTTTCCGTACTTCCGGGAGTTATATGTGGCAGCAAGTGCGTAAGGATTATTGGGATAATGGTAATACGAAGACAGCTTCTTCCAATCAAAGTCCTTATGGCTATGGGTGTCGCAATAATAGCGAAAAGTTCTCTTGGCAGATTACAAATACATTGAATTATGCATTTAACGTGAAAGAGGTTCATCGTTTTAATGTTTTGCTTGGACAGGAAACTTGGTATCAGGAATCCATGAATTTGGATAATGAATATCGTAAATTCTCAGATGGTAATTTTGGATTGAATGATGTCAGTATGGGTACTCCACAAACATGGAAATCCGGAAAAAGTAGAGTTGGTCTTGTTTCTTTTTTTGGTCGTCTTTCTTATAACTATAGTGATCGTTACTTGTTTACTGGAACGTTACGTGCTGATGGTTCTTCTAAATTTGCTCGTGGCCAACAGTGGGGCTATTTCCCTTCAGCTTCTGCTGCATGGCGTATTTCTGAAGAGGGTTTCATGAAAGATTTTGATTTCTTCCAAAATCTGAAATTACGTGTAGGTTATGGAACCTCAGGTAATAATAATGTCGATAATAATATGTATGCTACAGATTATGGCTCAGGTCACTATGGCTATAATGGCAGTGATTACATAACACTGGTACCTGGTACAACACTTGGAAATCCCAAATTGAAGTGGGAAAAGACTACCACTACTAATATTGGTTTGGATATATCGATTCTTAACAGTCGTGTTAATCTGTCAGTAGACTGGTATAATAACGAATCTTCAAATCTATTGATTAAGAATAATATTCCGACTTCTACCGGTTATACCCATCAATTCCAGAATATTGGTTCTATCCGTAATCGTGGTGTAGAATTAGTTTTGAATACCACTAATATCTGTACGAAGGATTTTACCTGGACAATGGATTTCAATATTGCTTTCAACCGTTCAAAAGTATTGGATATTTATGGTGATAGTGAAACTGATAATTTCATAACAGAATATGAATCTCGCATGGGTTTCAAAATTGAAAAAGGAAAACCGTTGGGGCAATTCTTTGGTTTAATTTATGATGGTATTTATACGACGGATGATTTTACACAGAATGCTGATGGTAGCTATACATTGAATGCTGGTGTTCCTTATTTGAAAGGTTCTAATCGTGAAAATGTAAAGCCGGGTGATGCTAAATATAGACCGACGGCGGGTGAGGTAGATGCAGATGGAAATCCGGTATGGGGTACTAATGACCGTACTGTGATTGGTAATGCGGCTCCTGATTTTGTAGGAGGTTGGAATAATACGTTTACCTATAAAGGATTTGATTTGACTGTTTTCATGAATTTTGTAGTAGGTAATGATGTGTTCAACATGAGTACTCAGCGCTTTATTGGCCCGTATCTGGCTAATCAGAATACACTTGAAAAAATGAAGAACCGTTTCACATTGATTGATCCTTCAACGGGTAAAGAAAGTTCTGATTTGGCTCGTTTGGCTGCACTGAATCCACAC
>ULXS01061053.1_pt1 | contig 72909 bp, 48 predicted proteins | sample 1961421 | NCBI WGS metagenome assembly ULXS01 (sample SAMEA4835842, study PRJEB28245) | human gut metagenome | biome: gut microbiome; material: fecal sample | place: Denmark | collected 2008
TTTTAAACGATACTGTTTTTTTATAATTGAAAGATTTTTTGCGTTATAAAAGAAAAAACGTCAAAACTAATCCCATTCATCTGGTAGCATAGTATAGTTTTACTATCTTTGCCGACACTTAATTCTATGAGTAGAATAGGTAACCTGATGATAATTGATATAACTGATGAGACTAAAAACAATTCTGCTAACTACAGTGGCTACAGGCACCTTGATGTGTGAACCTGTTATGGCATACGCTGTAGATTCCACACCCGATTCTATGGGATGGTTCCGAAAGAAAAAGAAGAGTGAACCAAACGACAGTGTTAAATCCAAAAACGAGTACGAGAAACTGACCGGAGACGGTAGCATCATTCACCGTGGTATGTTCAATGTGTACCAGAAAAAGAACGATTATTATTTTGAGGTACCGGTGGACTTACTGGGCAGGGATATGTTGGTAGTGAACAAGCTCCAACGCGTTCCTTCCGAACTGAACGAGGCCGGAGTGAACCGTGGTACGAATTATGAAAACCAAATGGTACGCTTCGAACAGGATAAGGCGACGAATAAGTTGCTTATCCGCCAAAGCCGCCCTCTCCCCCTCGCTCCTGCCGGAGACGCAATCAGCCAGTCAGTACGTGACAACTACATCTCACCATTGATAGCCGGCTTCAAGATTGAGGCATTCAATAATGACTCTACGACGATGGTTATCAAGGTGAATGATATTTATGATGGAACAGAGACGAGTATCAACAACGTATTTACCAATATCAACCTGGGAACGTCTTCCATCAAAAACCTTTCACGTATCCTTTCCATCAAAGCATTCGAGAATAATGTGGTGGCCACGTCCGAGCTGACAACGAAAGTGACCGAAGGAACGACTTCCGTCTACGTAACCGTTGAAGTCAGTTCTTCACTGATGTTACTGCCGGAAACACCTATGACCGGTAGACTGGATAATGCCCGTGTAGGGTATTTTACCAATCCTTTGCTCAGTTACAGCGACGGACAACAACGGGTCAGCAAGCAACAGTTCATTACCCGCTGGCGTCTGGAGCCTAAACCGGAAGACCGCGAACGGTATCTGCGGGGCGAATTGGTGGAGCCGGCCAAGCCGATTGTATTTTATATAGAAAACTCTACTCCGTATCGTTGGCGCAAGTATATCAAACAAGGTATTGAAGACTGGCAGGTGGCATTTGAACGTGCCGGATTCAAGAATGCCATTATCGCCAAAGAAATCACCGACAGCATGACGGTAGATATGGATGATGTGAATTACTCCGTACTGACCTATGCAGCCTCCACCAAAGCAAACGCTATGGGGCCGTCTATTCTGGACCCCCGATCAGGGGAAATCCTGGAAGCGGACATTATGTGGTGGCACAATGTACTAAATATGCTTCAGGAATGGATCACCGTACAAACAGGTACTGTACGCCCGGAAGCCCGCGGCATCAAGCTGTCCGATGAACTGATGGGAGACGCCATGCGTTTTGTAGCCTGCCACGAAGTAGGTCACTCTTTAGGGTTACGCCACAATATGATGGGATCATGGGCATTCCCCACCGATTCCTTGCGCTCCAAGTCATTCACCGACCGGATGAATTCGACCTCTTCTTCCATCATGGATTATGCCCGTTTCAACTACGTGGCACAACCCGGTGACGGAATAACCGCTCTTTCACCGCATATCGGTCCTTACGATATCTTCGCCATCGAATACGGTTACCGTTGGTATGGAAAAGAAAATCCGGAAGAAGAAAAGGATTTACTTTATGATTTCCTGAGCCGCCATACCGACCGCCTGTATAAATACAGCGAAGCGCAGGATGTACGCGATGCCGTAGATCCCCGTGCACAGAACGAAGATCTGGGTGATGACGCCGTACGTTCTTCCCAATATGGTATTGCAAACCTGAAGCGGATCGTTCCCGAAATTATAAAATGGACGACGACCGGAGAAAAAGGACAGACTTATGAAGAAGCTTCCCGCTTATACTATGCCGTAATCAATCAATGGAATAATTATCTGTACCATGTACTCGCCAACATCGGTGGTATCTATATAGAAAATACAACTGTGGGTGACGGACAGAAGACTTATACTTTTGTAGAAAAAGAAAAGCAACAAGCTGCCCTGAAGTTCTTACTGGATGAAGTGCTGACTTATCCGAAGTGGTTATTCGACACAGAAGTAGGTGAATATACCTATCTGCTTCGTAACACTCCGCTGGGTGTTGTAGAAAATGCACCGACGCAGATATTGAAGAATGCCCAGTCCTATATCCTGTGGGATCTTTTATCCAACAACCGCCTGGTACGTATGCTTGAAAACGAAGCGGTAAATGGTAAAAAGGCTTTTACTGCCGTAGAACTGATGGATGGTTTACATCGTAGCATTTTTGCCACAACGGAACGGGGAGCATTGCCTGACGTCATGACACGCACCTTGCAGAAAAACTTCCTGGATGCCTTGATTACGGCCGCTGCCGAAAGCGAAGGAGTAAAAATCAACAAGAAGTTAATGGACAATCATTTCCTGCTGGATAACCAGTTACCGCTTTGCAGTTGTGATGAACATGCTCATCGCTCGTTGGATGCAGACCGGATGGGGGCCCGCCGCGAATTGAATTTCTACGGCTCACAACTGAACCGCATCTCAGATGCCATTTCCGTGAAACGGGGCGAATTGTTGCGGATCAAGGATCTGCTTCAAAGCCGCCTGGGAATATCAGATGTGGCAACCAAATATCATTATAAAGACATGATTCTCCGTATCAACACGGCATTAGGAATTTAAACCAGTTTTCAATTTAAGTATTAATTTTATTATTTTAACGGATGAAAAGACGCTTATCTGTCGCATTCCTATTACTAATAGGAACGTTCACATACGCCCTTGCCGCAAACCGGCAGGTAGAGGGTGTAGTCATCTCTTCTGAGGATAATTTGCCTCTCATCGGCGCTTCTGTCTATGTGACAGCCGATGATTTGAAGAAAGTTGGGAATAATCAGTCCACCATTGGTGTCATTACTAATATTGACGGTCAATTCTCCATCTCCATTCCGGAGGGAGTTACCCGTTTTTATTGTAGCTATGTCGGCTATGATGTACTGGAAGTAAAGCTCGTACCGGGCAAGAATAAATATGATATTACTCTCCAACCTTCCGCCCACATGCTCGATGCGGTAGTTGTGACGGGATATCAGACTGTAGAACGCCGCAAGTTAACGGCCGCCGTATCGAAGATCGATATCTCGGACCAGATGATGGGTGCAACCAAGAGCATAGACCAGGCATTGGCCGGACAGATTGCCGGACTTTCCGTGAGCAACATTTCCGGTACTCCGGGCGCTCCTGCCAAAATCCGTATTCGCGGTACATCCTCTCTGAATGGTACGCAAGACCCTTTGTGGGTGCTGGACGGTATTCCATTGGAAGGAACGAACATTCCTAATATGGAAGTATTGAAAGACATCGATAACATAGGTCAAACCGCTATTGCCGGTCTGAATCCTGCCGACATCGATAATATCACCGTTCTGAAAGACGCTGCCGCAACTGCCATTTACGGTGCCCGTGCTGCCAATGGTGTAATCGTGATTACTACCAAGAAAGGTAAAGTGGGCAAACCGGTTATTAACTTCTCCACTAAACTGACCTATTCTCCGAAGTTGAATATAGACCGTTTGAACCTGTTGAACTCAGAAGAGAAGGTAGGTCTGGAACTTGACTTACTGGCAGCCGGCTATCCTTACAGGGAAACCAAAGGCGAGGTATACCGCATTATCTCCGGGTTGGGAGAACTCAGCAATTTCAAAGACGGAGGCTGGAACGCCTTGTCATCCAATGCTCAAAGCGCAATAAATAAACTGAAGGCAACAAACACAGACTGGAGTGATATTCTCTTCCGCGACGCATTCACACAAGAGTATAACCTGTCTCTTTCCGGTGGTAGTGAAAAGGCAACTTACTATACTTCTTTCGGATATATGAAAGAGAATGGTAACATTCCGAATGTATCTGCCGAACGTCTGAACTTAGTGATGAAGACCAGCTATAAAGTGAACAGCATTCTGAAAGTAGGTGCCTCTATGTTTGCCAACCGCCGTAAGAATTCAAGTTATCTGCCAGATTCGGATGGTTTAACCAATCCGATATTCTACTCTCGTCTGGCTAACCCTTACTTCACGCCATACAACGAAAACGGTAATTACAACTACGACATTGATGTGGAGAATGATGTGGATATGGACTTTGGATTCAACCCTTTTGAAGAACTAAAAAACACCACCAACGAAACCACTATCAATGGGCTCTCATCTATCTTTGATGCAGAGTTACGTTTTGACGACCGATTCAAGTTTACCACCCAGCTCGGTTTACAACTTGATAAAACATCCATCGAGAAGATTGCCGATGAAGAATCTTTTGCCATGCGTAAGGAAAAAAAGAATCACCGCAGCAATGGTGTAACTTACCTACCCGCGGGAGGATTCCATAAGGCCAACGAAAATTCATTGTCCCAACTCACCTGGAAAGCGATGGGAGAATATCGCGATACCTACAACGACATCCATGAGTTCGAAGCAATGGTAGGAACGGAAATCCGGAAGACATGGGAAGAAAAGCTATACAGTGCCGGTTATGGATTTGACCGGAAGACGCTGACAACAAAGCCGATCATCTTCCCGGAAGAGAGCCAGGCATTCAAGTTACATGAAAAGGGTCATGTGGAGAACGCATACGTGTCCGCTTTCTCAACCCTGTCTTATTCTTTATTGAACCGCTATACATTGGGAGGAAGTATCCGTTTCGATGGTTCCGACCTTTTCGGTGTAGACAAAAAGTACCGCTATCTGCCCTTATATTCAGTCAGTGGTTTGTGGCGTATTTCCCAAGAACCTTTTATGGCAAGTGCCAAATGGATAGATAATCTGGTAGTCCGTGCATCCTATGGTTTGCAGGGAAACATAGATAAAAACACCTCTCCTTTCCTTTTGGGAAATTACAGAATTGAGAATATCCTGCCGGGAGGTTCAGAAGATATGATTGACGTTTCCGGCGCACCGAACAAAAAACTGCGTTGGGAGAAAACCCATTCTGTAAATGCAGGATTTGATTTTGCTGTATTGAATCAGGCTATCAACCTGAGTGTAGACTACTACTACAGAAAAGGTGTAGATTTGATCGGAACCCAGATGTTACCTCTGGAAACAGGTTTCGAAATGCTGACCGTCAACTGGGCCAGCATGCGAAATCAAGGTGTCGAGGTCGCTCTCAGCACACGCAATGTCCACACCAAGAATTTTATGTGGACCACTAACTTCAACTTCGCATACAACAACAATAAGGTACTGAAAGAAGCACTGCGCGAAGATGCCTTGGAACCGGGACGTGAAGGTTATCCCGTAGGAGCCTTGTTTGCCTTGAAAACAGCCGGGCTGGATGAAGAAGGTTATCCGAAGTTTCAGGATAAAGACGGAAAAGCCGTATCGGCTATGGAATTCTTTAAACTTCAGGAATGGGGATTCGGAGCAACCGACCTGACAGCCCGCGAGCGTCGTGAACTTTACACCTATGTCGGTACTGCCGACTGCCCTTATACAGGCGGTTTCAATAATACTTTCACCTACAAGGCTTTTGAACTGGGTGTCAACTTCAGCTTCGACTTCGGTGGAAAGGTACGTAGTCAACCCACCTACTCTATCGTTGATTTCGACAAAGGACGTAACACGAACCGTAATATCCTGAATCGTTGGACTCCGGAAAATACGGAAACGATCTTTCCGGTTCTGCTGAGTCAGAACGAACGTCTGGACGAATATATGTGGTATTCAAATCAGAATGAAATATACCGTAACCTGGATATTTGGATCAGAGACCTGAACTATGTGAGATTACAAAATATTCGGTTGGGCTATACATTGCCTACTAACTTCAGCCGCACGTTGGGAATGACTTCCGCCACAGTTGCCATAGAGGGACGCAACTTATTGGTATTCGGCTCAAGCTACAAAAACTATCTCGATCCGGAAACCATGTCCAATGCTTATGCAACACCGGCTCCCAAGTCCGTGACCTTAAGCCTGAACTTGATTTTTTAATTTTATAGAGAGTAACAATAATGAGAAAGATATATATCATGTTATTGATGAGCAGTGTAGTATTGCTGACTGCTTGCGATATGTTGGATATCCAGCCTACGGGAAAAGTGATACCCCAGACCTTAGCTGAGTACAGAGCGCTGATTGCCACAGCTTATAAAAACGTTCCCGATGCCAGAGGACTCGCCTGCTTCCGTTCTGATGAATTGTATGTAAAAGATGATAGTTGGGAACAGGACCGTTACGGTAAAATAGAATGTTGGGATGACTTCAGTGCTCCGGGACAGACTACTTCCTTTGAATGGAAGAACTTTTATAGTATCATGTTCACCGCAAACTATACCATAGAAGAGCGGAACTCAATCAATGAAGGAAGCGAAGAGGACATCGACCAATTAATCGGTGAATGTTATCTGCTCCGTGCCTACATGCATTTCCTGTTGGTAAATCTCTACGGACAGCCTTATACCTGTCCGGGAGCGTTAGAAACGAAAGCAGTGCCACTGAAACTGAACAGCGATATCAACGAAATTCTGAAGAAAAATACAGTCGCACAGATTTACGAGGCTGTACTTTCGGATATCAATGATGCAGAAAAACTGATTAATAAGGAATCCTGGGAACAGAAGTTTTCTTATCGTTTCACCACCTTATCCGTAAAAGCCCTCCGTGCCCGTGTACATTTGTATATGGGGCAATGGAACGATGCGTATAAAGCAGCCGAATCTGTTCTTGCCGAAAAGAATACACTGGAAGATTTCAATGACGAAGCGTTCATTTTGCCAAACAACTACCAGTCCGTAGAGAATATTACGGCTTTGGAACGCGGCATGTCCTCCAACTATACGCAGGCGGCTGTTCTGTCCGAAGATTTGGCAGCTTCATACGGAGAGGGGGATTTGCGTCTGGATGCTTACTTCAAACCGGCTGACAAGAACGGCTACCGTTTTAGCCAGAAGAGTGGAAAAGATGATTTCCGTTGTTCTTTCCGTGTAGGCGAAATGTATCTGAACTCAGCAGAAGCGGCTGCACAATCGGACAAACTGCCTCAGGCACGCACCCGTTTGTTGGAGTTAATGGAGAAACGCTATACACCGGAGGCATACGCAGCCAAAGCTACCGCCGTCAATGCCATGGCTAAAGAGGCATTGATAGAGGAAATCCTGAACGAACGTAAACGTGAACTCGCTTTCGAAGGACACCGTTGGTTTGACCTGCGCCGTACAACCCGCCCACGCATCGAGAAAGTTCTCAAAGGAGGAACCTATGTGCTGGAACAGGATGACCAACGCTATACAATTCAGATTCCGAGAGAAGCAATAGCGGCTAATCCGGAGTTGGCTAATTAACCAATCAGCTAATTCATAAAATACAAAACCTCCTTTCTCAATCCCCATGACAAGATTAGAAAGGAGGTTTTTTCTAAGATACACACAATTTACTCCACAGGAGTTATCTTCACAAAAGAAACTCCATGATAGGGAACCTGTGTCCGGAACTCCCCATTATATTCCCCCAAATCTTTTTGCCGCCACAGATCGCGAACAGATACTTTGCCAGTAATTCCCAGTTGCTTGAGAGCTAATTCGAAATCATACGTCTTCATCTGGATAGCTTCAGCCTCATCCTGATCCCACAAGATAAAATAAGGATCTATCTGGAAGAATCCTACTGCATACGATCCATCATATAGTTTCTTATACCATATCTGCCCATTATCAGTCAGCAATTTTGTGGCCGGTGCTGCCAACGGGTCCTGATTCACAGCAATCACTTCATTATTTGTCAGTAAACTCAACGTAAAATCATCTATATCGGACATATCACAACCGATCAACAGCGGAGCGGAAAGAATGCACCATAGAGAAATATGGGAATATTGTTCATCAGGAGTCAGAGCCGATTCATGAACCTTCTCTCTCCAAGCCTTACCCAGTTTTCCTACCACCAGCATATCGGGATCATTATAGTTCCCCGGTGCAGTAGCCTGAGCACAAACATCCTGAAAACAACCGATGGCTGTCACCACATTCCATTCATCAGTAATGTCACGGGTGGTGCGCCACAGCTCACCTCCTGCCTCCCTTGCCCAATTCCAGACATTGGGAGCACCATATCCCACACAATAGACAATGTCCCGATCCACTTTATCCAATGCATCACGCATAACAATATAGGGTTCGCGGATTGTTTTCTCTTCTGAATCCTTCTGAACCGCATGATATCCGCAATGATCATATTTGAGATAATCTACTCCCCATCTGCCCCAGGTCCGTGCATCTATTTCCTCATGCTGATAACTGCCCAGATAATCACCACATGTTGTCGGTCCCGGTGAAGAATAAATACCGAATTTCAATCCCAGAGAATGAATATAATCAGCCAAGCCTTTAAAATCAGGGAATTTCTCATTGGAAAGCAATTCTCCCTGCTTGGTACGTTCGGCAGCTTCCCAGCCGTCATCAATATTCACATACGTCCATCCGTATGCATGCAACTTTTCATTCATCATGCGGGCAGCCTCGCGCACTTTCTCATCATCTACAGAAAGTCCCCAGCAATTCCAACTGTTCCATCCCATCGGAGGAGTCAGAGCAATCCGGTCTCCTATTTTCAAGGTAATTTCTTTTTCGGCTACACCTTTTTCGTTCATGGCTTTCAGAAGCACTTTGAAATCTCCTCTAAGTTCGGTTTTTCCCGTAATAAAGCCGGTGGAAGTATCTAATTTCAGTCCGGCAGGGAGTCCTGACGCTTCAAAAGTCATTGGCCGGTTACCACTTGCCATAATCGTCATCAGGAACGGATTTCCCGGACGGGCGCCATATACCAGAGGATTATTAATCCGTGGAGTTTCCGGAGCTTCCGGTGTCAGAATGTACTTCTCCTTAGCCACAGGCTTCGGCCAGGCAGGTATCGGGGTAATCTCTCCACGAGTCACAAACTTCACATTCAACCAGTCAGCATGGTCGTACATAATGCCATCGCCACATTCTTCAACCAATAGCAACACTTTATCAATGCCGGAGAGGCTGACATTGAACTCTTTTACGGGATCGCCCTTCCGCATCACACCGCTTTTCCAAAGTTCTTTTTTATCTCCGATTATCTTGAACTGCAATTTACCGGCATACAGGTTGTTATCATCCGCTCCAACCAAGCCACTTACTGAAACGGCTTTACCCCCCAAATCATACAGCATACGGCTGATGGAATGAGCTCCGATACCCCGCTCATACACAACACCATTTACCGTAAGCGGAGTCCATACCACAGACTGATTTATCTGCGGTATTCCCCAATCCTGCACAAAACAGGAGTCCTTATAAACTTCATCCAACCAGACTTCACGCTTCGGCCCGTTATTACAAGAGGAAACAAACCACAAGTTTGCCCAAAGAGCCAATGCAATAATTACGTTTTTCCCAGTTTTCATAATATTTTGCTTTTTATTTCAGGACCGGATTAATAAACAACTCATCTATATATACCTGTTGCGGAGCTTCAAAAGCGACCTTTACATAGCGTACATTTTCATCCAGCTGGTCAAACAATATGCTTTCAATCCAGGCATCATGCTTGTTGTTCGGGAAATAAGGGGCGTCTTTTATGGAAGACAGATTATACTCTTTACCGTCTATTGAAGTATACAGATATGTCTTCATCGGCATACCTATTTTTTCCGGATTATAATTCAGCATACGCAACATAGCTTTCTGAACACGGGTTTTCTTTTGCAGATCCACTACAAATTCATGATAGCCGGCCTCGAACTTCACCCAGCGGGCATCCTTACTGTCCTCTTCAGCAACCTTACCATCCAGTAACGGTTGCAAACCGGCCTTTCCAAGCATCATTTCCGGAGCCGCTCCATTGACTAATTTCTCCATAAATGCTGCTTCCATCAGTTTCCAATATTCCTTTCCGTTCTTCCAGTCCATATAGTCAGCATAAACTTTGTTCGACCAGACAGGTTGTCCCAACTGATACTTTGACTCAGGATTCTCAATGATACCGTAGAACATAAATGAAATGATCTTATCAACCCCCGCCGCAGATGCTGCAACCTGCTGGGACAGCAGCCTCGGATAGGCTGCCGGAATCAAGGCAGAAGTACGGTCATTGGTACCCTCTTCCCAAGTGAAAGTCTCACAATTTGCCCACATTTCAATATTCAGGCGGTTATGAATATCACGCAATCTCTGCCAGTTCTTCTTCAGACGGGGAAGTGTGAACTGATCGCGTACACACCCCACTTCATCCTGATAGGCAATAATATCCACTTTCAGTTTCTGCATTTGCTTCTCATATTCCGGATTATCAAATTCTGACAATCCGATTCCATAAGGAGAGATCAGGGTTTTCTTGCCCGGAGCCAATTTTTTAGCCTTCTCTGATAAGGTATTTACCGACTGCACCGCATGCTCCGCAAAAATAGGACAAAGGCAATCTTCTACCGGTAAATACCAGCCATAAAAGGCTTTGTGGTTTTTATAAAGAGATGCCAACTCTTCCATGATCCGGAGCTGCCGTTCCTTAATTGCCGGATCAAGCAGATTATCATCTTGATCCTTTGCCCAGCCACTACTCATGAAAATCTTCATATTATGTTTGGCTGCTTCATCCAGAATAGCATCCACAGGACTTTTCTTATCCTTATTATACCACCAAGGCATTATTTGCGAAGGATAATAAGATTTTCCTTCATTGGCAACCTCCATGAGTACCAGATATTCGATACCCATAGCCGACAATTCACGTACTTTAGCTTCCCACAATTTCGGGTCCATATTATCAAAGCTCTGAGGATTCGTATATTTATTACGTACATCCTTGTATGCCAGGTTGATCCAGCTACCTGTAACAGGTTTCACACCCAAAGCCGACTCGGTGGTTTTCTCTTTTTTCTGTTTGTCGGAAGCGGCATTATCCGCACCCACCGTAACTACCGGTAACGCAACTAATAAAACTGACAGAGCAAATCCTATCATTTGAAATTTCTTCTTCATAGTACACATTTATAAATCTATATTAAGTTATCAACTTCCTCCGGACACTATAATCAGTACCAGACCGGAGATAAAAAGAATAAGCATCAGCATAAGCAACAGATTGGTAGACCTTGAAGCCCCCTTAAACTCTTTCCAGATGAAGAGTCCCCACAAGGCGGCTACCATCGTTGCCCCTTGCCCCAGCGCATAGGAAATAGCCGCACCGGCTTTTCCGGCAGCGATATAGCTGCAAGCAGTTCCCAATGCCCAGATTATACCGCCCAACACACCCACCAGATGCGTATTGAAGTTTCCTTTGAAATACTGGTCGTAGGACACAGGTTCTCCCATAAAAGGTTTCTTCATCACCAGTGTATTGAACAGGAAATTACTGATAAAGATACCTATTGCAAACACGAACAAAGCCGAATAAGGAGTCATCATGCCTGCCGTGGGTGCTTCCAGATTTTCCAGGTCCATAGCTGCCGCCACAAAACGATAAAAGAACGCCATCAGGATACCGGCGCATACAGCAACCAGGATACCTTTCTTACGAGTGCTCTGACCGGACGTTTTGGAAACTTTTCCGGATGCTATTCCATTAAAAATAATAGCCAGTACAATCAGGAAAACTCCCAGAAAAAGAATGACGGGATCTCCCTTCGGAACACTGAAATAATTGACAAATACACCCAGCACCAATGCCAGCCCCACCCCTACAGGAAAAGCAACCGACATCCCTGCCAATGACATAGAAGCCGATAGCAGAATATTAGAAGCATTGAATATCACACCACCCAAGAAAGCGCTCCAAAAGTTCTCCGGACTCACTTGCAACAAGTCCTGTATAAATCCTCTCCCGGCCTCTCCCGTACTACCTAAAGTCAATCCCCAGATCAGAGAGAAAAGAACGATGCCAATCACGTAATCCCAATAGAACAACTCGTAGCGCCAGGTCTTGGCTGCCAACTTCTGAGTATTTCCCCACGATCCCCAGCAAAGCATCGTAACCCAACACAACGCCACTGCCAATCCGTAGCTTTCAACTATAAACATAATCGGTATTTTTAGAGGTTAATTTATTCATTCAGGTCCAGTTCTTTACGATACGGAATAGAAGACTGCGCTCCCATTCTTGTCACGGCAACAGATGAAACTTTAGAAGCCATTACAGCAGATTGCCTCAAGTTCATGCCTTCTGCCAGTCCCACACATAAAGCACCGTTGAAAGTATCGCCGGCAGCCGTTGTATCAACAGGTTCCACTTTAAAAGCATCCACACAATACGAAGTATCGCCTTCTCTCACCAAGCAGCCCTTCGAACCCAAAGTTACAATTATATTCTGTACTCCCATCGCGCTGATTTCTTTTGCAACCCGTTCCGCATCAGCATCATTCACAATCTTTATACCGGTGAGCATTTCGGCTTCAATCCGGTTGGGAGTAATCATAAACAGGTATCTGAATAACTCTTCCGGAAGACTCCGTGCAGGGGCCGGATTCAAGACTACCTTCACCCCTTTTTCAAAAGCTTTCCTGGCAGCATATTCCACCGTTTGAATCGGAATTTCCAGTTGCATCAACAAGATGTCTCCTTCGCACATTTCCTCCACAACTTTATCCACATCCTGCTCGTTCAGCAGCATATTGGCCCCGGAAGCCACCACTATACTATTCTCTGCGTGATCGTCCACACTGATCAAAGCAACTCCGGAAGCAGAGTTTTCATCAAGAGTGATATATTTTGTATCTATTCCCTCTTTCTTGAAATAATCCACTGACTGCTGTCCCAGTATATCATTCCCCAGCTTCGCTACAAAGATCAGATTACCACCCAACCTTTTCACTGCAACTGCCTGATTGGCTCCTTTACCGCCCTGGTTCATAAAGAATTCACCACCCAGAATGGTTTCACCGGGAGCCGGCAGATGAGAGGTCTTCACCATCATATCTATATTGGAACTGCCAATTACTATAATTTTCTTCATGGTACTATATTTTAAATAAATAAATGCATGTATGTATCACCGTGACAGAACGAACGTAGGAGCAACGTCCCCTGCATCAGATACTGCTACACGGGCTGTTATCACCTTCTCATCTCCCGGAAAGAGCGTAATGAAGTTATCACTCCAGAACACCGGATTAATCTCCTCTCCCCGGGCATCCTGCAAAGTCAGGTGGTTGAAGTGTGACAATCGGGCAGATTCATTCTTCAAACAAATAGAAAAGACATATTCTCCTTCCTCTTTGCTTACTTTAACCTCTTTCTTCAATTCCGGTTTTTCCATAGAAGTAAACCAGAAAAAGTCCATGTGCTGGGAGTAGAACCAATATAAATTCTCCGACAACAGCTTTCCTGCTTTATCGTGAAGTTCCAGCTTCACAAAGTAGTTATAAGAATACTTGCCATGCTGAGGTACCGTAATAATCTCTTTATAGCAATCGGGAGAAACCGTCAGCTGCTGAGAATGTTGCCAAGCCACCCTCATATCATTATTGATTACTTTCGCCGTCACCTTTACATCATCCAGCACCCGGTGGGACGCATTAATGACCGATATCTTAAAATCATTGGCATTCAACTGTACGTGTACCGGCTCCATCGCTTTCCTTGCAAAATAGTAAGAAGCGTTCGGTGCCAGATACCAGTCATAAATCTGCCAGCACACATCGGGCCAGCAGGAATTAATCTTCCAGATCATCACACCGGAAGTTATATCCCACATCCGATGATTGGCTGCCTCAAACATAGCACGATAACCGTCAGCACTCAGGAACTGGGCATTATCGGCATATTCTTTCGCCGTCTTCGGATCACCAAACATCGTGCGGATGGCATTGTCATAAGAACGGTAGCAATAATTACTCACATCCCAGGCGCCATGTTCCGCCCAAATGCTATCCAACGGGAAGATGGGGCTGTTTACATTGGCTGTGCTCTCCGCTGTAGGGATGAATTTCCGGAGACTGTTGTACATCGGCACCGAAGGCATACCCAATTCATTGCGGAACATCTGCAAATAAACCTCACGTACTTTATCGAAGAAGTAAGAGGAAGGCGCCCAGTTATAGTCGGGTGTACCGTCATCCGTGGTTCCGGTGGGCAGGTCTTCCTTCAGATAGGGAGTCAGAGCATCCACATCCCAGTGGTAACTGGTGGTAGGGATGTATATACGTGTAGTATCAAGGCTCTTCACTTTCTCTTTCGTCAGCCTGTATAAGTTTTCATTCATCAATACTTCATTGACGCCTACCCACGAAATAATGGAAGGGTGGTTACGATACCGAAGCATCATATCTTCCACACAAGCAATCGCCAGATTATGATCCAGGGGATTATTTTCGGTTTCAGTGCCGGGAGTCATGCGATAGCATTGATAGAAAACATGCCACCACATAAGGCCGTACTTATCAAAACTCTCAAACCACGTTTCGGAAGGAGAAGGCATATCTTCACTGCCTATCAGGTTGATGTTAGCCTCCGCCATCAGGCGTGCCTCATCATAAATACGCTTATCCGATTCCTCCAGCAGAATGTCCGGCTGAATCCAGCCGCCTTTGCAGAACACTCTTTTGCCATTCACATAGTAGACACGGCCGTACTCAACCTCAGCTTTGTCCCCGCCAACCTCAACTCTATTCAGCCCAACCTCAACTTCACGGATGCCAAAATCGAAATCTTTTGTATCGGATACTTTTCCACCTGCATTATATGACAACTTGATGTGATGCAGATATTGTTCACCATATCCGTTGGGATACCAAAGATAGGGATTCTTTATCAACAGGGAAGGGAAATCTTCTGAAGTCAGTTCCACGACTTTCTTTTCACCTGCACCCAGGCTAACTTTCTTTGTAATCTTTATAGGCTTCAGATAACCTTCCATGTGTTTAGTATAGGTGGGGAACTTCACATCGTTTACCAAGGTAATCAAAGCATTCACTTTTCCCTCTATCGCTTTTCCTGAAGTATTCTTCACCTCCAGTTTGATGTTCACATCCGCCAGCGAAGTATCCTGCTTGGGTAAAGTAGTAACAATGAAAGGATTCTCGATCACGACTTCATCGGTAGCCTCTATCGTTACCTTCTGATAGATACCCATATTCCGGTCTCTTACCACCGGAGCACAGTCCCATCCACCGGATATCTTTAAAGTCTCATCCTTAAAGATGTCATAAGAATGTCCACGCACAGGGCCAAACACTTTCAGCTGGGTACCCGGAGTAGGAATACCCGGATGATCCACCTGATATATCTTCACCGCAACACAATTGTTCGCTCCGGGAAGGGCATAGTCCGTAATATCGAGCTTGAAACGGCGGAACATTCCCACAATATCATTTTTATCGGCTACAAGTCGGCCGTTAACCCAGACGTCCGCCCGATAATTAATGCCGTAAAGGGTCAGCCATACTTTCTTACCTTTATAAGATTTGGGCAGAGTGATTTCCGTACGATACCAATAAGGGTCCTGCCAAGGGTTTCTTCCATTCTTCAGATAGTTATATTTAGCCAGATCCATCCGGGCATTGAACTCGTCCGAAACATCGGGGATTAAATAATTATTAAGTCCGATACGCGGGTCGGGATATACATTCTCTTTTACCAATGCGTTCAACACGGTAGTAGGCACTATGGCCGAATACCATCCATTCGCCGGATAGGCAATTTGTGATACTTGGTCACCTTCATCAGTTACTTCGGATGAATTTATAATTTTCCAATGCTCCAACTCCAGAGATTGGGCATTCAGCAACCATACATTGCAAAGTAGTAAGGCAAATACTAAGTTTCTCATAGCTTCTTATTGTTTTAAAATTAATGCGGCGGCACCGATAAATCCGGCGTTGTCACCCAGCATGGCGGGGTGTAGCGTCATATTCTCTGATGCAGACTGACAGATATATTGGCGAAACAAATGGTTCACCTTATTCCAATATAAGTCGGCCGACTTCAGCACAGAGCCACCCATAACAATTAATTCAGGATCGATAGTGTTCACCGTCCAAGACAAGGCATAAGCCAACGCCTCAGCAAAAACATCCCACACCCGTAATGCCACCTCATCTCCGTTTCTTGCCAGTTCAGCAATGTGATGGGCGGGCCATTCTTCTTGAGCATATTCTTTATACAGACGGGTAACGGCATTACCGGATACATAATTCTCCAAAATACTTTCTTTATAAGGGGAAGTCCAGATTTCTCCCGCACAGTCAGCGTGTCCGCGCCATATTTTACCTTCGTTTACCAGAGCGCACCCTATGCCGGTGCCCAAAGTAAAACCTAAGACCGAACGGGCTCCTTTACCGGCTCCCCACACAGCTTCACCCAATATCATGGCATTTGCATCATTCTCCACGACAACCGGCAAGGATAACTCCCGTTCCACGGTTTCTTTCAATGGATAATAATTCAATGTAGGCAGGTTCTCAACGTCCAATATGAGTCCTCTTTTAGTATCAAGGGGACCGGTGCAACCAATGCCGATACCCTGTACATTGGAATCAGCCACATCTGTCAGCGTTTCCTTCAACAAAGAGAGCAGGTTAGCCATGATGACCTCTCCCGGCTCATTGGCACAAGTCGCTATGGTGCGGGGAGAAGCATAAACCCGTCCTTCCCCGTCAACGATACCCGTACCAATCTTTGTACCTCCGATATCTACACCTATGGCCACTCTCTTCTGTTTCATCGTCATTCTATTGCGGTTACTTTAGCACCGTGCATAAAACTTCCGGGCACCAAATTCATCTCTTCCGCCCATGCATTCACCATTAGCTGAACGGGAATGATGGATGGAATAGCAAACCAGTCAGCATGCTCGCAGCAAACGTTGATTTCCAGCAATCCTCCGTCTTCAATGCCTGAAGCTATATCCGATACCAGAATTACTTTACCTTTAAAGTTCAGCACATCCAATGCCAGCTTCACAAGTTGAGGATAAACACCCGACTGCGAATGGGCATAAATAATGCAAAGGAAATCGGGATTGACCATCTCCAACGGCCCATGCCGAAACTCTCCACCCAATAATGCAGAAGCAGGAGTTTTAGTAGCTTCCATAAACATGAGCGCAGTTTGAGAGACTGTTGCAAAAACAGTTCCCCGTCCTATTACTTGTATGAACCGATGCTCCCTCAGGAAGCTGAGCGAATGAGACAGGTATGTTTCTTGCTCTGCAAGCTGACGCTCAACCTCTTTCACTACTTTATTCAAAGCCTCTTCACTCACTTCATTGCCTTTCAAGGCTTGGGCAAGCAGATAAATCACCAGATAGGTGGTGACGAAGGTTTTTGTAGAGGTCATGTCCTCTTTCCCGGCTTTGCACAGCAAAGGACAGGTAGCCATCCGGACCAAAGAGCTTTCGGCCTCATTGGTAATCCCTATGATGGTAAGTTGTAGGTGGCTTTGCTTTTTAAGAAGCTCAATCACCTCGTAACTCTCTCCCGACTGTGAAATGGCAACCAACAAAGTACGGCTCGTCAATGCCGGATGCTGAAAATGCAGCAATTCGCCCGCATTGACTGCAAACGCCGGAATGGAGTCTGCCGAAAGCAGGGTAGCTGCTGTCTGCGAAATGAAATAAGAGCTTCCCATACCGGTGAATACGATCCTGTCATATTCACCGGATTTCCATAAGGCACAGACAGTCTTCAAACTTTTCTTTCCTTCTTCCGAACGGTAATAGCTGAAAGTCTGTTTCAGTGCTTCCGATTGTTCCTGTATTTCTTCTAAAAACTTATTCATAATCAAGTATTTCCCGTTTACTGATTGAGCATACCATTAGTTTCTTTCAGTTTCATAGGGCGAAACTGAGAGTTTCATTGCATGAAACTATTTGTTTCACACCGAGAAACTTTGCTTTTAGTATGATTGCTTATTTTCTTTCAAGATATTTCTTATACCCTTCATAGGTATCTGTTCCCGGCTTGAAGGTGGCCCAACTGAAATTCGTGATATGATCGGTAAACATTCCGGCTACTCTCAGCTGTTCCTCCAGCTCGATCCAGGGTTTGGTCCGCATGGTAATTCTCGGACACCAGCACTCTTTGAACGACTCTATATCTACTCCGAAAATCACTCCGTTAGCATCGCAGGCTTTCTTTATTTCGGCAAACCAGTTGGGCAGGTCCACATCAAAATCTACCAGACAACGTCCGCCTATATCCTGAAGATAAAGTACATCTATATCGGGAGTCTGGGCAAATATCTTACCAAACCATTTTCCGCAGAGATCAGCAGGCATTCCCCTCCACAAAGCAGGAGCTATGCAGACTTCTTTCGGAGACTTCGACTTCACATAAGCCGCCACTGTCTGCAAATAATTAGCCAGCATAGACAAGGCGGGTTCCTGCTGCCAGCCTACCGGATACGAGCCGTCATGAAATTCTTCGGTTATGTACCATCCCGCCAGGCTGGGATGATTCCCCCAAAGGGCAAACAGTTCATCGAATACTTGTTTATTACGCTCCACCAGAAATTCATATTGTTCCGGTTTTGTAGTATCTTCCTTGCTGTAATCACCGGGATATAGTCCAACAATCAGCTTCATCCCGTTACGCTCGGCAGCATCGAACATTCGGTTCATGATATCATATTGCTTGGTCACCCACGGCAGATTTGTCGGCGAATAGAAAGAAGATTTCTCATTCGTGCGGTCATTGAAACCTTCGGCATACTGGATAATCCAAGTGTCAATGCCCACTTCACGGCTTGCTTTGAATTCTACGTCCCAGTCGGTCTCTTTATAGACGCCATTCAGCTGAATGAAAACACTGGAGAACTTGGGAGTTCCCTTGAATTCAGGAGTATAAGAGGTCAGCTGCTCCAGATTGTCGATGCAAACCTCACCTGTACATGCGCTGTTATCATCGTTCGTGATTTCAAGACGATAACCTTCAAGACGGTTCAAAACCAGTTTGTTTTCGCCCAGATCACGCCCTTTGACAAAAGTAAAGGCCTCATAAGGCATCACTACACGTGTCCATTCTTCCTTGGTCAGTACATCCTTATCCACATACTCGAAGAACTGCCAGCGATCTTTGTCATGAAGCGCATCCTGCGTAAACTGATCCACATCCTGAATAAGCATGAAACGGAAGGTACCTTTATTATTCTTATTACCTTTCACCCAGATGGAAAGTCCCAGCGGATGGAAAGACAAATCACTGCGATAGTCTCCCCCACTCTGCTGGATATATACGGATTCGGTTCCGGACGCATTGCCGGAAAAAGAGTATTTAAGCTCGAAGCTTCCCGTTCCCTCCACACAGTCATCACTGATAAAACGGTCTATCGAGGTTTGCGGTGACTCGGGAAGTCCTTTCATTTCGTACACCACACAGCTCATCTCGTCGTAAGCATTCAAAGTCTTTACCGCACGTGCTTTCGCTACTATCTCCTCTGCTGTGGGGGCCTGCTTACTCCCGCAAGCCGCCAACACAAGCAGCAGAGAAGAAATACTGATTAGGGATAGTATATTTTTCATATTTATTTCGTTGTATAGATTATTACTTCGGTTATCCATATTTTCCCGTTCGATATGGGATTTTTCCATTTAAAAGTTACAGTGTGCTTCCCTACAGGACGGTCATAGCAGAAGAACAATTCACACTTCCGGTGATTGATATATTGGGGCAAGGCGGTGGTTTCATAGAACTGTCCATCGATATATACATCCATCTCCGCCGTATAGTCCGCCGGAAGCCCACCTGCCACGTATCCTTTTACAACCAGTCCGGTTCCTTCGAAAGAGAAGGGATTTACATCATCTATGGATTTCTCTATTGTAAGTTTATCGCTCACTTTCAGATTCTCAAAAGCTACTTCCAAAGCAACAGGTCTGATGTTCTCCCGTCTGATTATGAAGTCTGTTCCTGCCTTCCCGTTTCCATGTTTCTGCAACATCTCGCTGGCATGTCTGTACGTCATGTCATAGGCTTTATTCAGACTGATATCCGTATGGGAGAAAGGTATGTCTTCTACTTCATACAAAGCTTCTTTCCAGGATTCGGGGATGTTGCTGTATCCTATCATGGTTCCCAGGATGCCTGCGGCTGAAGCCGGATTACAGTCAGAGTCCTGACCGGCACGCGTGGCGATATCTATGGTCTTTGTGAAGTCCCCCTGTCCGTAAAGCAAGCCCAGGAGTATATAGGCACCGTTTATCTTCGTACCGATATTAAAGGAGTTATGAATGCCTTCGGGACAACTGATTTCTTCGCTCCACTTGTTCTGCAACTCGAACCAGGTTCGTTTCCAGTCTTTCGGATATTTCCTGTGCCAGCGAATTACGTCCGACATACATTTGTGGAAATCGCTTTCTTCCGGTATCACCTTCAACGCTTCTTTTACGATATATTCTATATCATTGCTGACATAAGCCAGAGAGTACATGGCTGCCACATAAACTCCGCCATACCATCCTTCACCATAGGACATGATATGCCCCACCCTATCGCAGATTTCAGCGGCCTGATTAGGCATTCCCGGTGACATAATCCCGGCAAAATCCGCTTCAATCTGGAAGTCGATGCAATGTGCATGAGGGTTATTCTTCCAGTAACCACTCTGGGGTGCTTTCATTCCCTGCAACAGATTGTAGCGGGCTACCTGGTTGGCATGCCACAACGGATATTCTGTCCGCCCGAAAGCCGTCGCAAAAGAATCAACCGGAGCATCCAGCCCGCATCTTTCAAAGACTTCCACAAAAGTCAGATCCACATAAACATCATCATACAAACCGGGAAAGGTATCATACCAATTCTTGACCGTATGCTTATCCCAAGGAATGGGAATATAATCCTGAATGATAGTTCCCAGGAATTTAAACTCAGTAGGTCCCCCGTAACTGCATCCCAAGGTCTGACCCGCCCAGGCACCTTTCACTTTATCACGCAGGCTCTGCTCGGACAGAACCACTTCTTTATTTCCTTTATGAACGGCGGCAGCCAGATCGGCTATAAAGAAGAAAGCCATCAGGAGGCATAATCTATTTCTTTTCAACATACTCATTTCTTGTTTTTATACTGGTTGTACCACGCACTGTATTGTTCATACAGACGCAGGGAATCCGGATGTCCGGCAATAATATCAGTACCGGGCTTATTCATGATGCCAATATACTGATAGCAGAGAATCTTATCTACAAACGGAGAGATATTCTCCATCTGCCTGATAATGCGTTTGTTGAAGTCGGCAGGCAACAGATTGCCTCCGTCTCCATCTTCAAAATAGAACAGTTCCATGTCAGCCCATAGTCTTGCTCTGGAAGCTTTCTCATGAGCCTTGTACAAGATTTCATAGAATCTGGCGGAATCTTCCAATGCGGTATGGTTCACTCCAACTCCATCTTGGTAAGCAATGATATCGATATTCATTTTCTCTAACTGGCGGACAAAATAATCATCGAAACGTGCTTCTTTAATGAAGTATGGGGCTATCAGATTGACACAGTTCGGAGTTAACCTTTGGGCAAAGTCCGCACAATCATTGACGTACTTCACGCACTCATCAATGAAATAGGGTTGCAACTGGGCTTCGTTCGGGAAATACCACCCGTAGAAACTTTCGTGGTGGGAATATTTTTGAGCCACCTCTTCCATAGAACGAAAACGTAACTTCTGCACGCCTTTATCTATCATCATGGTATAAGCATCCAACTCTCCCCAGAAATCATTGCTCACAAAGAACTTGATGCCACATTCATCGGCAGCAGCAAGTACCGCCTCCAAAGGATCTTCACATCCCATCGGGATTTGAGGAGCTATCTGTGAAGGATAGAACGGCTTTCCATCCAGGGCTACGCCCATCATAACCAGATACTCCATTCCAATCTCACGCATTTCAAAAATCTTCCGCCGCCACTGGTCGGCAGTAAAATGCGTCAATGCCTTATTCCAGTTTCCCCCTTCCGAAGCCGAATGCCGGAACTCAAACCAGGAACCGGAAATAGGTTTCAGCTTTTTGCATGAAGATGGCACTGCAACAGCAGAAGAGGCTGCACGTATAGATTGAGGCATGGCTAGCATGGCAACGCCCCCTAATCCCAGGTATTTTATAAAGTCACGTCTTCGCATCTCTTGTTTTTTTTCAGGTTTACTCAATCACTCTATCCGTCAGATCCCAGCCCATAATCGTAGAGATATAAGGAATCATCCACATCGCCATTTTCTTATGTCCCGAATATCCGGGATGCCATGCAGCCCCCAGATCAGTAGTCCGGTTATAGAGATTCTTATCCAGTTTCAGTAGAAAGACTTTCGGATCATTCACTTCGTTTATTATCGCTTCATAATAACTGAATACAGGAGCTTGCATAGCTACAGGGTAAATGCACAATATGGGAATATCTCCATAATGCTCACGCAGTTGTGCAAGGATCTGTTTGTACGCTTTGGTGAACTCGCTTTTGTAAGGATGGGGCTCCGTTGAGAAATCATTGGAACCTAAATTGATAACTACCAGATCCGGACGATATCCCTTAAAATTCCATTTATGAGTAAGATCTTCGTCAAAGATATTCAACATCCGGTCTTTCATCGTAACCTTCGACACGCGTACCGAATCGCCATAATTGCGAGCGGCTCCTCTACCGGAATGGGCAATCAGTGTATAGTCCGCATCATAATAACGGGCTACCATAGAGGCAAATGTGAGATTACAATTTTCCGTCTCCACCAGGAAAGGCTCATCGCGATGTTTCCCGTCTGTGCCATATCCGCAGGTGAGTGAGTTTCCGATAAACTCGATATGCCGTGTGCGTACTGCCGGCTCTTCCGCCAGGCGTCCCGAACCGGACAAGACAAACTGATGAACAGTTGTCTTGCCGAATTCGCCTTCGGAACGTTTCTGTATCTTCAAACTATGAATGCGCTTGTCTATGCCCGATACCAGATGGATCAATGTATCCGTTCCGCATACTTTCACGACTTTATGCAGTTTGCCATCAACAAATACATTATAATAACTCGTTCCTGTTTCAGAAACTTTCACTGACAGCTTTCCACCAGTAAAACGGGTTTCCAGATAAGTGCCTACCCAGTCGAAAGCTACCGAACCATCGGGGGAAACCAACGTTCTGCCGGTATACCGCACGGCAGGATCATTCCCTTTGTAAACAGTTCCGTTTCTTTGAGCTTTCAGTTCCGCAGAACAACTTATCCCTATCAGGATAAACAGATATAGACAATAACGTTTCATCATTTTCTTTATTTATGTTTCTTATTTTTAGCTTTCAATTCTTTCAGGTATTTCATGTATCCATTGAACAAGTCGATAGTGCGTGCTTCGCCCACACGGATAGACATCTTCGGATCATTGAATACACCCGGGAACTGATAGCAAAGAATCTTCTCGAAGTTATCAAACAGATTCAAGTCACGGATGATTTCTTCTACCGGACGGGGATAGAGGGAGTTATCCGGATTGAACAGGAATACTTCCAGGTCGAACCACAAATGGGCCTTAGCCTCATCACAAACTTTCTGCAACATATTAGCCGCTTCCTTACCGGTCAGATCACCATCCGGCATACGGGCAAATCCGAATGGACACAAGATATCCAGATGCTCCATAAGTGCCGGATACGTATCCATTCCGTTGGGAACTTCAAAACTGTTGGTAGCCAGCATTATCGGTTTGTCCGGTGCAAGTCCGTTACAGTAAGCCTTAAACTCTTTGAAGAAATTCACGATATCGTCTTTTCTCTTTTTACGCATCTCAGGGCGTTGTTCCCAGTTATCCAAACCGCCGCCACTCTCTTCGGATACATAGAAGGCATAAAAGGATTCGTGATGACCATACATATCCCACAGTTCTTTAGCCACTCGCTTGTGCCATTCCAGAGATTCGGGGGTAAAGTCGAACCAAGCAAACATACCCACTCCCATCAGTACGTTCATGCCCTGTTTATCGGCTTCCGTCAGAATGGCCTCAATCGGGTCTTCAGCTGTAAGTTCCATACGGCCGGGATACAGTTTGGAAGGATAGAAGGCTTTACCTACATAGTTATCCACATTGGTAGTATGCTTGCCCACATATTCTTCATTACGGAAAACTTCCTGTATAACCACCATATTCATTTCCAGCTTATTCATGGAACGGATCAACTCTCTCCACTGACCGTCGGTCATCTTCTTGATATCCTGATTCCAATGTTTTCCTTCGATTTCGCTCCAGTGATAGATGCCTGTCCAGGCACCGGATATCTGTTGGATAGAGCGAATATCCGATTCAATCACTTCTATATCCTTTGTCTTCCGATAGGTCTTACCTTCATTGGTTACTTTGAAGATCACTTTATTCTTTCCCACCCGATCCTTGGTAGGTATAACCACCTTCACCGTTTCGGCCTTTCCGGCAGGGATTGTCACAACCGTTTCGTATAACAGTGCATCCTTATTCTCTTTATTCCAATACAAAGCTACCTGATAAGTCTGTTGTGAAGCACTTTCGTTCACAATACCACCGCGGATATCCAGATCGACCTTATTGGTGATTTTTCCCGGAGGTATTAAAGTTAAGCTCACTTTATTCTCTGCCTGCATACTCACCAGACTGAACAAAGAAAAAAGAAGTAAAAAAGTACGTTTCATAATCATCTTTTTAAATTAGAATTAGTTAAAACTACCCGGATAAGAAATCCGTGATTCCGTCTCGCCACCAGTCAGACGAATATAGGAATCGAACTTGCGTTCTCCCTCCTGCAATATGATTACACGGGCACCGTTAGCCAAATTATTGTACACCGTATTTCCACCTGTATAACGCCCGTAAGCCAATAGCACCTCCTTATATATAACTGCATAATCATTGTTATGATCGTGGCCGGCAAATGTTCCCATGACGTCACCACACTCTTTGATAGAAGTAAACAGACCTGAATTAGTGGTAGGGCAAGCAACTCCTTCACCTCTCACTCCGAACAATCTGTTTTTATCTTCCATCACAGCATCTTTGTATTCGGGTATGGGAATATGGAAAAAAGCCAATGCAGGAAGAGGAATATCATTATTCTGCTTCGTAAATTCCTTACTTTGATTTCTGTACCAAGCAATCTGGTCAAACTTAATCCAGTCATATCCGGGTACTGACTTTATCTGCGTGTATGCATGAGAATCGATGCAATATAAAAGAGCCGCATTTTTATTCTTATCCTTTGACGACTTCACCGTCAAAACATAATCAGGGGCAACCTCGCCTCCACGGGCAGGCATCATACTGTTTTTCTTTTGCGAGAGATAATCATACAATTCCACCCGGGTGCGATCATACTCATCATCATGATTGCCAAATACCACTCCAAACGGAATATTGCGTCTGATGCAAGGCTCCAAAACAATGTCCAGCCCTTTGAAAGCTTCATTGGAAACAACCACATCTCCCGTAAACATGACGAAATCAGGACGTTCAGCATCCAATACTTCGTTAATACGATCCAGAGATATTTGTGAATTCGCCTGATCATCATATTTATAATGAACATCCGTAAACTGTACAATCTTAAACTTGCCGTCACGATTGAACTTCAATACTTCTTTCTGACCCCAAACCGTAAGAGCATTAAATAATACCATTAAGCATAAAGCTATTTTCTTACACATCATATCTTTTATTTTAAACTATCTATAATCTTCAATAATAATTCAGGTTCATCTGTAGTAATATAGTCTACTCCCAACAAATAATATTGTTGCAACTCTTCCGCACTATTCACCGTCCAGACATTGGTAAGTAAACCGGCTTCCCTGGCTTTTTGAGTCAGGTTCTTATCTTGCCTGTATGCATAGTAAGAATAATCAATTCCTGAGATGCGGTCGTTCACCAGGTCCTTCAGTTCCTTCTTACCTTCCCATAAGTAAAGAGTTCTGGCTGTAGGGTCCAGTTCGCGGATATGTTTCAATACCTCATAATTGAAACTGATATATTCCACATACCCCTGCATTTTCATGCGATGAACAATATTCACCACAGAGTCTGTCAACTGCAACGTACGTTCCAACCCTTTCTGGGAATCTTTTATTTCAATAATAGGATGGGTACTATTCTGCGCCCTTGCAGCTATCAAGAGCTCCTGAAGTGAAGGTACCGGGTCTTTCTCATGAATCGTTTGTTGAAATAACTGCAATGAAGTGATATTTTCAACTTCCAATCCATATACATGCGGATCATGAGAAAGAACAACTTTATTGTCAGCAGTTAACCAAACATCCAATTCAGATCCCTGACATCCCAATTCTACCGCATTCTGAAAAGAACGAACTGAATTTTGCAACACCCCTTTCTGTCTCCAAGCACCCCGATGAGCCACCACTCTGTTCTTACTGAAGCCGTCTTTCAATAATTCAAACTCACACTGCTGCCCATCAATCAAAAGAGTTATGCCGTATCTGTAACTCGTCTGCCCAGCTGATAACGCTCTATTCTTTTTCAGACAGATTGATTTCTCTTTAAGATCAATCCGGAAGAGAGAAGAAGTATCACTCAACAAACGAACATTGGAGGGTGTGGGATATATCCGCCCCACTACACTCCCCGACTGCCCCACGGGAATCAGATAATTATCCAACACATACTTCGAAATATCTCCGGCCCTCATGACGAAGGTGCTAAGAAGCATTCCGGCTATAAAGATTGCATTTTTCATCCTATTCTATCAATAACAAATATACACATCCATAAAATCGTTATTTATATCCGAATAAAAATTCCCGTCTACTTATCCCGTTCACACATAGTCGTAGCGGTTATTTAAACGGGCTACACCCTTTCAGTGTTAAGGCTACACCCTTTTGTTCGGATAGCTACACCCTTTCGCCCTTATGGTGTAGCCCTTTTCTGTTTACCACTACACCTTCGGGTATTAGAGTCTTCATTATTTACAAAAGTCCATTGTCTTCCAGATACTTTTTATAACTTGTATAATTGTTTGTACCCTTCTTAAAAGTAACCCAACTGAAATTCGTGATATATTCGGTAAACAACCCTGCTACGAATAATTGCTCCTTTAGTTCACTCCAGTTCTTTTCCCGATAAGGGACATTCGGACACCAGCAACTCTGGAATGATTCTATATCAACACCAAAATGTACGCCGTTGGCATCACATGCTTTTTTAATCTCAGCAAACCAATTGGGCAGGTCTACATCCACATCCACCAAGCAGCGTCCGCCAAGATCCTGAATGTATAAATAATCAATATTGGGCGTCTGGGCGAAAATCCGTCCGAACCATTGGCCACAAAGATCAGCTGGCATACCTCGCCATAAAGCAGGAGCAATAGAAACGGGCTTATCCGATTTTGTCTTGATATAAGAGGCCACTCCTTCAAGATATTTAGCCAACATGGATAAAGAGGGTTCTTGCTGCCAGCCTACAGGATAAGAACCATCATGAAATTCTTCTGTTATATACCAGCCTTCAAGGCAAGGGTGATTGCCAAATTGCTCATACAGCTCATCGAACACCATCTTATTTCTCTCTAAATTGAGATTATATTTCTCCGGTGATGCTGTATTCGTTTTACTGTAATCACCGGGATAAAGGCCTACAATCAGTTTTATGTCATTGCGCTCGGCAGCCTCGAACATTTGGTCGACAAAGTCATACTTCTCGGTAATCCAAGGCATGTTGGTATTCTTATAGAACGAAATACTGGTGTTTTCTCCGTCTGTAAACTGCTCCGCATACTGAATAATCCAAGTGTCAATGCCGATGGCACGGCTATCCTGAAACTGTTTATCCCAGTCTTCATTGACATAAGCGGTATTCAATTGTACAAAAATACTGGAGAACTTAGGCTTTCCGCTTTTCAGTTCATAAGAGGTCAATTGCTCCAATGCGTCGATACTTACCTCGCCGGTGCAGACTTCATGTTTTGTATTTACGATTTCAATCCTGAATCCTTCAAAACGGTTTAGCAATAAGCCGTCAGCCGTAGTCCCCTGCCCCTTTTTATACAATTTGAACGCACTGTAGGGCATAACCAGACGGTTCCAGCCTTCTTTGGATAATATTTCTTCGTCTTCAAAAGCATAATATTGCCATCTCTTACGTGTACTGTCATGTGGTTTGTCGGCGCTGAACTGCTTCTCATCTTCCATAATGATGAAGCGGAAAACACCTTTGTTAGCTTTTTGACCTTTCACCCAAATGGAAAGTCCCAAAGGATAGAAAGACAGGTCGGGGCGATAATCTCCCCATGTTTCTTCGAAATAGACATACTCAGGGTTTGAAGTCATAGGCTTACCGGAAAAACTGTATTTCAGCTTAAAACTTCCCACTCCTTCTTTATAGTCATCACCTAAATCATAGTCAATAGTGGCTTTGGTAGGTTCTTCGGCACTGGTAGGACCAGTACGATAAATTTCGCACCCCAATTCATCGAAAGGGTTAATATTTTTAGTAGCTTTCGTGCTATTCAATATTTTACGTATCTCTTCTTGCAGGTTATAGTCACCATCCTGACCGTTTCCTCCTCCGTTATGATCATCACTTCCACAGGAAGCCAAAATAAAACAGAACAGACTTACCAATATAGCAGTTGTTTTCATAAGGCATTAGTTTTAAAAAAGAGTGCCGCCGGATTAGCGGCACTCCCGATTTGAATTAATCAATGTGTATTATTGACGGAAATAACTCATCTTATACATTCTTACAATAGACTGTGATAAATCAAAGCCAACAACAGAGGTTGCAATGTACACATCATATCCGGTTGAGGTTGCTTCTTTGTAGACAGCAACGTCCCCCCAGCTAAAGTAATTCTGACCCCATGCGGACATATCGCTTGTAAATACACAGAAGTCACCATATCCGTCATCGTCCGGTCCCAGTTCCATCTTAGAGGTATTGGTAATGTCGAATACCTTGAGGGTAGCACCACCACCGGCCCATTGGTCAGCACCTTGGTCATTGAGTGCCAAATAGGTATCATTTTCCACCTTAAATACATTGAAGCCAAGCAAGCGGTATTCGTGAGCATCCGCATTCAAAGCTGTAACTTCCATGGATGTCGTAAAGATATTGAAGCGACTCTTCAAAGCCTCATCACTGTTTCCGTTTACCCACTTCGTGTAACTGATGTAATGATCCGAATCGTCGGCCAATGAAACACGCTGTATAGCAGGTGCGGCAGTCCAAGAACTTCCGGCCGGTCCGTAACGCAATTTATTAGGCTGATTGGCAGGAGTTACTAACTGACCATCCTGTAATTTCCAATAATAAATAGTCATATCATTAGGACCTGTACCATAAATATAAGCTGTACCGCTGGTTACATCACCTGCCACGCTCATGTTATATCCCAAATCCCCCGGGCAACCATCACCGGCAGTATAGTCAAGCAACAACTTATGTTCCTGATCTGCTTCAGAATAATAGAAGACCATGAAACCTGCACCGTAAATATTTTCACGGGAAGTAATCAAGTGACCGGCATCATCCGTACGAGCCTTCATCATAAACGATCTTGCTGCATCTATAGTCTTAACCGCTGCTCCCGTCTTCATGTCATACAGATAAATAGGACCATTATATTCCTGAACTGCCAGATATTGACCGTATATTGCTAAGCCTGTATTATTGCGGCTTGCCAATCCCAGATCGGTACAGTTCTTTTCCCACACTTTGGAAAACTTGGTTTTAGGCGGTGTCGGTACCACACGAATCGTGTTGTTATGACGATTTCCCAATGCATCGATTACTGTTATTTTATAAGGTTCAGTGAAATCCATTTCACCCCCAACTCCCGGAACAACATAACAATTATGCTCCACACTTACGGTACAAATCAGACGGCTTACATCGAGCGGGTCTTCATCCGTGGTAGGCACTTTCACCGTAATTTCTTCTCCCTCTTCATAAGGGCCTTTCTTGGTAGCATAAAACTCCGTCGGATTATCAGGTATCTGAATGGTTACATTAAGTAGACCATTCACTTGGCTTTCATGTGCTGTGCTCAAGTCAGGAGACTCACAGGAAACCAAGAGCACTGCCCCAAACAAACACGCTGTTGCTGCAATTCTATTAAGTATTTTCATAGCTTCATTTTTTAATTATTTCCATTCGTCAAACTGTTCACAAGCAGAGTTCTGCTGAATTTCTGCAATAGGAATAGGAAAACGGTTGTATTTTTCCAGATAAACACGCGTTTTACCAGCATCACAATCCACAACATCGTATTCATATCCGTCACCTACTTTTGTCGGCTTCACTCCTTCCATGTGAGTACCATTCAGGACTGTAGTTGCCAGTCCCCAACGACGGAGATCCCAAAAACGATGTCCTTCAAAAGCTAACTCTACCATTCTTTCGTGGCGAAGAAGTTTCATGAATTCAGTTTTTGTACTGGCTGATACTGCCGGCAAATCAACTCTGTCTCTTACTTCATTCAATGCTTCCAATGCTTCAGTAAGTTTATCTTGCATTGCCATTGCTTCCGCATAGATCAATAAGACTTCAGCATAACGCATGTAATAGAAGGTCAAGTCAGTTCTACGCATTTGGCTCTTACTAATTTCCGGATCAAACAACTTACGCATATAGTAACCTGTGCAAGTAGTACCACCACCTAAACCATAGCCATCCACACTACCTTCGTATGTGTAAAGTGTTTCTCCTTTCCATTGACAACCGTTATAAAGTATGGAAGCATAGAAACGTGGTTCACGGCCTTCATAAGGGTTGGCAGCCATTTCAGGATTGTTCCAGTCAAACTCTTTACCATCAGCCATCTGATAAGCCGATACCAACGTCTCTGTCGGACTGATTTCAGCATAACCACCATCACTGGGCGGACAATTGAAATAATCAAAAGAATAATCCAACGTCTCGTAAACATAGCCAAACTCTATGACACTTTCATTATTTGCAACCGGTTTCGCTCTTCTATTCAGAAACAACTTTCCATAATCCTCATACAGTTCATACCCTTGCTTTTTCAATTCGGCAGCTGCATCGGAAGCATCTTTCCAACGCTCAGCATAGAGCATAGCACGAGCTTTCATTCCATAAGCCGCACCACTTGTCAACTTACCGGCCTCTACAGTACCTCTCAGAGGCAAATTTTTAGCTGCAAAGTCCAAGTCCTCTGCTATGAAATCCCAACATTCATCCGGCGTACAACGCGCATGCTCCTTTTGTCCAAGTTCAGGTAACTGCTTGTACAGAATAAAACTGGCTCCATACCGCTTCGCCAAATCAAAATTAGCCACTGCACGGAAAAAACGGAATTCCGCCTCTGCACGTTTGGCAACATCATCGGTAAAATTTTCACGATGTTTTTCCAATCCTTCCAAGGCACGGCAACAAGTCAATTGCCAGGAATGCCTATTATTCCAGTTGTCAAAAAGATTACTGGCAGAAGTAATAGGAGTAGAACCGAATACAAACAAATTAGTATTGGCAGCCGGATTGTTGGCTTTCAAAAGATCAGCACATGCATCATCAGTGATTGAATAATATCCTCCGATCAAAGAATAAAAGCCATTAATATACAATTGCAGATTCGTTTCATTTGACCAAGTGATATCGTCAGGATAACTACTTGTCAGAACAGGATCAATATCACAACTACTCAGCGTGAAGCAAGCAGAAGCAAATACTGTTAATATCTTATTTACTGATTTCATTGTATTAGTTTTTTAGAAAGTTACATTTAATCCAAATTCATACGTACGCTGTTGAGGATAGTATCCCTGATTTACACTTGGCATTTCAGGATCCATATGCTCCAGATGAGATAAAGTAAACAGGTTACCACCGGCTACATAAGCACGAATTCTTTCAAAGCCAGCCTTTTTACTCCATTTCTTTGGTATGGTATATCCCAACTGAATAGATTTCAGACGTACATAAGAACCATCTACTACCCACCAAGAAGAGAATTTTCCACCATTTGATCTTGACTCGATTCCTAAACGAGGATATTTAGCATCGGTATGATCGGGACGCCAAGCACCTTCCACCAAATAATAAGGAGTATTTCCATCAGCATAGAAAGGACGTGTATAGAATGTATCATCACGAATTCCACTACTATACAATCCGCATAAATTTACATCAAACAGAGCGGCACCTTGCAACAACATATTGAAATCAAAACCTTTCCATTCAGCACCCAGATTCAAACCAAACATCATTTCCGGTGTATTGCTACGACCAATTGGAACCATATCCTGATCCCAGGTAATCTTACCATCACCATTAATATCTTTCAGTTTGATATCACCGGGTAATGTCGGACCGAAAACAGCGCTATGGGCTATTTCTTCTTCCGACTGGAATAAACCATCTGCAACAAATCCCCAGTATCTTCCCATCGGGCCACCAGTAGCACGTTTATAATCAGGCACATTGGCATCTTCTGTCATTTTCAACACTTTGTTACGAGCCCAAGAAAGATTACCTCTTACGCGATAAGTAAAATCTCTTATCTGATTATTATGAGACAATACGAGCTCAAAACCACGGTTATCATGAGAACCATAATTGATATACGTTGGATAGTAAGATCCCAACGATGGTGGGAAGTTTGCTGACTGAGACTCCAATGAACGGGTGGTCTTCATATAGAACACATCTAATTCAACACCCAATAAACCATTCCACATACTAGATTCGATACCAACATTATAAGTATCAGTCAACTGCCACTTCAAAAAAGGATTTACCGGGCTGCTCAATCCCAAATATTTCTGAGGACTGGTACCGAATAATACTGTCGGATCAGCCGATAAAGTGGCTGTAGAGAAATAAGTCATCGTATTGCTAATGGCACGATCGCTACCTAAACGTCCTACAGATGCGCGAATCTTCAGGTTTTCCATAAAAGGAACGGCTTCCTTAAAGAAATCTTCTTGAGAAAGTCTCCATCCTACTGAAACACCTGGGAATACACCCCATCTGTACTTTTTGGGAAGTGCTGTAGAAGCATCAATTCTACTGGTGAACTCCAACAAATACTTATCATCATAAGAATAGTTCAGACGAATTACATAGCCGGCACGTTTAGCCTGACTGTGTCCGCCTTTTACCAAGTCTTTATTCACCTCAAGACCATAGTTCAAATCCATGATATCAGTTATAGGAAAATCCGTTCTACCGGCAGACATACTGGACTCGTCTGTTCTGGAAAATTCATATAAGAATAATCCGGATACGGCATGTTTACCAAATTTATTTGAGTACTCAAGAGCAGGTTGAATCGTATAACCCTCACTTTCCGTGAACCACTGATTCAAAGAAACTTTATTAGCAATTCGACCAGTCTCTACATTACCTTGCCGGGTAGTCTGATTCCAACCGTATACATCATAAGTCAAGAAGTACTTCTTCTGCATAGTATAATTCTTCAGATAAGAAGCATTCAACTTAACAGATAGTCCTTTCACAAAAGGCAGCTGATATTTCATAGCAATATTGCCTTGGAAATATGTCTTCTTAACATTATTATTACCAGACAAATCTCTTGCCGCAATAGGATTGTTATTTCCATTACCAGCCGTATTTATACTGGCTATAGGCATTCCATCAGCCGTATAAGGTTTCAAGTAGGGATATGACAACAATGCTTGCTGGAAAATAGAAGCATACGAACCTACCCCTGCAGAAGCCCCTGGCTCATCTTGCTCGGAAACATAACCCGATAAGTCAAGAGACAAATCAAAGTTATCAGTAATCTTTGCATCCATATTAGAGCGGAAATTATACTTATCATAAGAAGTACGTTTAATGATACCTTCCTGATTGTATGCACCGACTGAAGCAAAGAACTTAATTTTTTCCGTACCACCGGAAACAGAAACATTGTTTGTATAGGTAGGAGCTGTATTACGGAATAACAAATCAAACCAGTCTGTATTTCCATAGATGTGCTCATTCTCTCCCGGGTTAGTAATGCGGTCTATTTCTTCAGGTGAAAATCTCAGGTTTTCCTCCGCAACTCCATCCAAAAGCTGAGCCTTATTATACCAATAGGCATAATCCGGTCCATTCAGGAATTTCGGAAAATCAGTATTCTGACTCAATGTAAGTGATCCGTTATACGTTACGGTAGGCTTTTGAACAGCACCACGCTTCGTCGTAATCAAGATTACACCAGCAGCAGCACGCACACCATAAACAGCAGCTGCAGTCGCATCTTTCAAAATAGTGATAGATTCTACTTCATCAGGAGAAAATGATGGAAAGTAATCAGTAATAACACCATCAATTACAATCAATGGGCTACCATCTCCGGCACCATTACCACGGATGTACAAGTTAGCACCATCGGCACCTGGCTGTCCACTGCTCTGTTTGGAAATCAAACCGGGCAAACGGCCGGCCAGCATACCGGAAAGGCTTCCGCTTGGTGCCATCTTCAGTTCCTTGTTATCCACTTGTGCAATAGCGCCGGTCACATTTATTTTCTTCTGTGTACCGTAGCCTACTACTACAACTTCATCCAACAAATTAGCATCTTCCCTCAGAATGATCTTCAGAAGTTTTCTTCCTTTCAACTGCACTTTCTGAGTGATGTAACCTACATAAGAGAAAGTCAAATGCGAATTCGCATTAGATACCATAAGTGAAAAATGACCATTTAAATCAGTAATAGCACCATTTGTCCCTCCTTCGGCAACAACTGATACACCAATCAACGGAGTGTCATTCTCATCAAACACATTACCCTCTACCTTTATCTGAGCATGTACACTCATACTTACTAGAGAGAACAATAAAAATAGCAAACAAAGATACTTGTTTTTCATATTACCAAAATTTAAAATTAGGAATTGTTATTCTCGTTTCATACGACCTTAGTTATATCTTCTAAAATTTGCCAGCACTGGTAAAGTCCTCTGGGAACATGGAAACAACCTTTCCACTTTCCACCTTTCAGGGGCAATAACACCTCACCTCTTCTATTCAGATAACCATACCATTCCGGATATTCATTATCTTTGAAATGGCTCCATGTATATTCATGTACCTTTTCAAACCAATCGAGACATTGCTTATCTCCGGTCAGTTGATAACCTTTGAGCAATGAAATCAGAGTTTCAATATGAACCCACCACAATTTCTGATCCCATTCTAATTGTTGGGGTGGACATCCTTTACGATCCATGAAATAATAGATACCGCCAAATTCTTTGTCCCAACCATAATCAAGCATCGTCAAAGTTATATTCTTCGCCTTTTCAATCAAATCCGGACGGTTCAGACGTTTCCCAAGATCCATAATGAACCACATTGCCTCAATATCATGGCCCGGAGTAACCTGGCGTCCTTCGAAAGAATCGGAAAGTTCTCCATTTGCCAGAACATTCTCTACAATAATGCCTCCAAGTTCCGGACGATAAAAAACTTCCATAACTTCATGGATGCATACTTCCATCGTCTTTTCCAGACAACCCTTATCCAGCAAATGCTCTATTTCCATAGCCAAATTACATAGGATCATCGGCAAAGCAAAATTCTTCAACTCACGTGTACCCGGATAAAGCTTATTCCATTTTCCCTTAGGATTGTTGGTCTTCGATAGTACAATATCGAAAGTCTTCATCGCTATATCCGCATACTCTTGGTTTCCCGTAGCCAGGCTGAGTTGTCCAAATGCCATTACAGCAAAGGTATATGAGAAAATGTTATAAGGTTCCACCAAGGGACGTCCTGTACGATCAAGAGAAAAATACCAGTTATAATTTCCATCATGACCATATTTTTTCAGAAACTCACCTCCCTGAATAGCACAGTCCAACCATTCCTGGCGTTTCTCTACCTTATTATAAAGCATTGAAAACAACCATACTTCACGACCCTGTAACCAAATAAATTTGTCTGTGTCAAAAACATTCCCTTTCCGGTCCAGACAGGTAAAATACCCACCATGCTCGTGATCCTGGGAGTGCTCTAACCAGAAAGGAAGAACATTATCCAACAGTTCATCCTTATACTGATCCGCTAATTTCTTCAAATCCATAATTCCATTAATTTTTTAGATGAGAAACTGGAAACGTTTTTTATCCGGCATGCATATAAACCAGTTCCTCAATATATTTATACCTATTTATCTGTTGTATAAGTAATGACGTCTCTTACCCAAATATCTGCTCCTTTCACTGGATTAGTCCATTTGCAAGTCACTTTGTATTTTCCGTAAGGCTGTTCGTAATTAAAAAACAGCTCATGTTTGCGATGGTTATACTTCAACGGTAACTTGCAGATTTCTACCAGTTTATCATTAAAATAGACCTCTAATTCTGCAACATAATCTTCAGGAACATTATCACCCTTGAGTTCCCCTTTAATAACAGCTCCTATACCGTCGAACTCTACAGTCGGAAAGTTAGCAATCCAATTATCCACACTCACCTTCTTATCAAGTTTTAAACCTTCAAAGCTGATTTCCAATTTTGCAGGAACTGGTTTCTGAAAGTTGATCTTAACTTCATTCTCACCAACTTTTCCACCTTCTCTTTCTATCATCTGCAAAGCCTGTCCATAACTCAACTCAGAACCTTTATTAAAGCTCACAGTATTATTGAAAGGCATATCTTCAACAATTACTATTTCGGCCTTATATTTCTCCGGAAGGCGATTATAACCAAGCATGGTCCCCAAAATACCTCCAGAAGAAGCCGGATTACAGTCGGAATCTTGTCCTGCACGTGTAGAAATATCAATTGTTTTTTCAAAATCGCCCTGACCGTAGAGCAGTCCCAAAATAATATAGGCTCCGTTTACATAGGTTTCAATATTAAAAGGTACTTCAATACCATCTGGACAGGCAATATCATTAGTCCCCCATTTTTTTTCAATCTCTTCCCAGCACTTTTTCCAATCATCCGGATATTGTTTGTGCCAGTTTATAACATCAGTCATGCATGCATAGAAGCGACTTTGCTGAGGGATTGCTTTCAAACCTTCCGTAACGATGTATTCAATATCATCGCTTACATAAGCCAAAGAATACATGGCAGCCACGTATACTCCACCATACCATCCATCACCGTAAGCCATGATATGTCCGATACGGTCACAAAAATCCACTGCACTATTCACCATACCCGGCGACATAATACCTGCAAAGTCAGCTTCAATCTGAAAATCCAAGCAATTGGCATGAGGGTTATTTTTCCAATATCCACTGGCGTGAGGGGACAAACCTTGCAACAGGTTATAGCGAGCCTGTTGGTTTGCATGACATAACGGATATTCTTTAGCCAAGAATGCTGCCGCAAAAGAATCGACAGGAGCATCCAATCCACATCTTTCAAAGGTCTCTACAAATGTCAGATCTACGTAAACATCATCATAAAGACCACCTCCACCATCAAACCATTTCTTAATTTCCCCATTTCCCCATGGCATAACCACAGAATCAGGAATTATGGTTGACAAATACTGAAACTCTGTTGGCCCCCCATAGGTACATCCTAAGATTTGTCCGGCCCAAGCTCCTTTTACCTTATCGAATAGCGTGTCTTTCGATAGGGTGAGGTTCAGGTTCTCCTTTTGAGAAGTACCGCACGAACACAATGCTGCTATAAGACAGCTACTCAATAAATAATTTCTAATCTTCATTATATATAATATTAAGGTCAATTTTTATTTTTTCATCCAATGGCGTTCAATCTCTTCCAAAGACTTTCCTGTGGTCTCGGGAACAAGTTTCCAAACAATCAGCATATAGGGTACACACATGATTGCGAACAGAATGAATGTTCCGGCGGGGGTAAGATTCTGGAGCATCCAGGGGGTTAACTGTCCAATCAAGTATGTACCTATCCATAAAGCAAAGCCGGCAATAGACATGGCAAGCCCGCGTACCCGGGTCGGATACATTTCAGAAAGAAGCACAAATACCACAGCACATATAGACACGGCACAACAAAATACATAGAAAAGGAAAAATACTAAAAGGAAAATGCTGGAGATACCCCAGGACTCACCATAAATAAAGTAAGTTGCAATCAGTATTAAAGAAATTACCATACCTGATACGCCATAATAAACCAACTTTTTACGTCCTATTTTATCAATAATAACAAGAGCCAATACAGTAGTCAATGTATTCACCAATCCCACTAAAACCTGATAGAATAAAGAATCACCTCCGGATAAACCTGCATTTTCAAAAATAGAAGGTCCATAATATAAAACGGCATTCACACCCATAAACTGTCCCAACATAGCAATACATACACCGATAATAACAGCTTTCCTTATACCAGGTTGCAACAAGAGCTTCCATTCCGATTTAGACTCGGATGATAATACAGACTTAGTCTCTGTCAATTGAAATAAAGCTTCCTTAGAAGAGGTGTAAATTCTCTCAAAAATATTTGTAGCTTTTTCTTCTTTCCCTTTCAGTATCAGCCAGCGAGGACTCTCAGGTATGAAAAAGATTATAATGAAAAACATGATTGCAGGCAATGCTTCCATACCTAACATACCTCTCCACACCTCCGATACAAATACTAGGTTCCACCATCCTGTACCAGCATCCGGATTACTCATAGAATAGCCTAAAAGCTGGTAATTAACGAGATAAGCTCCTAAGAAACCGATTGTAACCGCCAATTGATACAGAGAAACCAAACGTCCGCGATATTGCGCTACAGCCACTTCTGAAATATAAAGTGGAGAAATGATAGAAACAACCCCTATCCCAACACCACCTATAATCCGATAGATAACCAGTTGATTAAAGTCTGCAGATACGGCACAACCAATAGCCGATGTAGAGAATAAAACAGCTGAAAGGATCATAGTAGATTTTCGCCCAAACCTATCACTCAAAATACCGGCAAAAAGCACCCCAACGATAGAACCGATCAATGCACATCCTACATACCATCCTTGTTGCAAAGCATCCAACCCGAACTGTTCTGTTACCTGCGCAATGGTACCGGAAATTACGGCAGTATCATATCCAAACAGAAAACCGCCCAAAGCCGCTACTACCGAAAGGAAAACTAAATAACCAAAATTAATTGTCGACTTCATATTTATTTTATATTAAAGTATTCTTTATATCTATCATACAAGTGTCCCGCCTGTAAGTAAGCTGATTGTGGACTCATAAAGTGAGAGAATTCAAAAGTTATGGCCTTATCATAGTCAGCCCGTTTTGCAGCTTCCAACTTCATCCGGAGTTTATCAAACTTTATCGGTAAGAAGTTGATTGGCATATCACGGTCAAATGTTTCTGCATTCGTCCAACATTTCATACCATATTTATCCGCCAGCTTTTTATTCACTGTAAAAAAAGCATCCAATTCATCATAGTCAATGTGCCCATCCTGAAAAGCACAAGCATCAACTACTTCGTGAATCCCATCAAAAATCTCATTCCACTCTCTTTCATGTTCCTGAACTGAAACTGCATCTTCTTTAGTTAACTTGTCAGTTCCCATCACAGCCTTTTTTCCGTCAATCCAAGGAGAAATAAAAGTAGGAAGACCTGCAGAGACATCCTTGCATTGTTTTCCCATTGCCCTGAAAGCATCAATAGCCCCTTTAGTCTTACGGCTGATCTCACCACTGATATACCACCCGCCAAAACTCTTGTATTTTTCACCGTATTGCTTCCAAACTTCATCAATAACGTATTTATTATCTTCAATCTCCCAAGATAAATCACCCGTATCCCAATACTTCCCGGAATCATACAAACCGAAATAAAATTTCATCTGATATTTCTCCGCCAAACGGAGATACATATCGACTAAGTCGAAAGATGGCATATAGCATCCTTTACCAAGCAAATATTTAGAAGGATAAGTAATAAACTTGCGATAACCGGAACGAATCATAATAACAGTATCAATCCCAATATTTTTCATGTGACGAAAATCCTGCTCCCACTCTCTTTCACTCCAATTCTGATGAGGAATATCATGAGAAATCTCATCTAAGAAGGTTCCTGTTATTTTCAATCCATTATTCTTAGGAATAATAAATTCATCAGTCTCACCACCGGGCGATGAAGAGAAAGATATCACTTCTTTCTCTTCAGTTGCCAGCAATCCAGGAGCTACTAAGGCGGAAGCTCCTGCCAGTGCGGCCTTTTTCAGAAAATCTCTGCGACTGCTTGTTTTCATAGCTTTCTTCTGTATAATATATATGTTAACCTATTGAATTCTAAGTTTAACCTTTATTATTATAGAGGTTATTATACTTATAACACAGTGCAAATATAGATATATTTATTAAATAAACAATAGATAATAAATAATTTTATTATTAAATTCTCATTATCCTATACATTTAATTAAATACAGTCATATTATTAATTGATAATAACGAGAAAAAAGAAAAGAAACGCTAACTAAAGACAAAAAAGAAATAAGAAAAAGGAGAGTTCAGCAATTATCAACTAGATAAAAAGAAGAAATAATATTCTTTTTCACACAGAAAGGTTGATGTTAATAAAATTATTAAGTATCTTTGTTGACAATAATGAAATTAACAAAGAGTATGTATCAGCAATTCCTAAAAGAAATAGAAATGGGGTCTAAAAACGCCCTTATAAAAAAAAGGATTATCACCTATTATATATATAATGGTAGTTCTACAATTCCTGATCTCTCTAAAGAGTTAGATCTGAGTATCCCTACTGTCACTAAATTAATAGGTGAAATGTTCGATGAAGGTTATATAAATGATTATGGGAAACTGGAAACAAGTGGAGGACGCCACCCGCATCTATACGGCTTGAATCCTCAATCCGGTTACTTTATTGGAGTAGATATAAAAAAATTCTCCATCAACATCGGATTAATCAATTTCAAAGGAGATATGGTAGATCTCAAAATGGATATTCCTTATAATTTTGAGAACTCTTTGGAAGGAATGAACGAGCTTTGTAGTCTTATTCTCAATTTCATCAAGAAACTTTCAATTGACACTGAAAAGATTCTTAATATCAATGTCAATGTATCAGGTCGGGTAAACCCAGAATCCGGATATAGTTTCAGCCAGTTCAATTTTGAGGAACGTCCTCTTGCAGATGTATTAAGTGAAAGACTAGGATATACTGTCACAATCGACAATGATACACGAGCAATGACCTACGGAGAATATATGCAAGGATGCGTTAAAGGAGAAAAGGATATTATTTTCGTAAATGTCAGCTGGGGATTAGGAATCGGAATTATTATAGATGGAAAAATCTACAAAGGAAAATCTGGATTCTCAGGAGAATTTGGGCATATCAGCACATTTGATAATGAAATCATCTGCCACTGTGGAAAGAAAGGCTGTCTGGAAACAGAAGCTTCCGGCTCAGCATTACACCGTACTCTGCTGGAACGAATAAAGAAAGGAGAAAATTCTATTTTATCCGAACGGATTAATATGGAAAACCCATTGACATTAGATGAGATTATAGCAGCAGTAAACAAAGAAGATGTGCTATGCATTGAAATTGTTGAAGAAATCGGGCAAAAATTAGGTAAACAAATTGCCGGTCTTATAAATATCTTTAATCCCGAGTTAGTAATAATCGGGGGAACATTATCTCTAACCGGAGACTACATTACGCAACCTATAAAAACATCAGTACGAAAATACTCCTTAAACCTCGTGAATAAAGACTCAGTTATCACAACATCCAAGTTAAAAGATAAAGCCGGCATTGTAGGTGCATGCATGCTGGCACGAAGCCGAATGTTTGAAGGTGCTAATTAGACCTCCAACATTCGTTTCATAAACACAGCCGCACCTTCCAAGTCGGAGGGTGCAGGCGCCCATGGCGCAATATCTTCGGGAGGAAGTGGTTTATAAGGGCCACTTTTGATTTCAAAAATCACAGTGCCTGGCTCTAAAGCAATAATACTATGCCAAGTACCGGAAGAAATCTCCACCCCATAAACTCCAACCGATGGATTTAGGTTAACTTTTTCTATGACATTACCTAAATCATCATAAAAGAAAGTCAACAGACTTCCACGTAATACTACATAAGTCTCCTCTTTATCAGTGTGACGATGAGGAGGAAGATACGTTCCCGGCTCTAATGCATTAAGCAAGCGATGAATAGGTGCATCCAATGATTCATGAAAATTATAATTCATACGCAAACGAGAATTCTCTCGTGCTTCATGGGACACACTATCCAACAGTTCTTCTGAAATCAACTTCATCATTACTTCAATAATTGGGCAAACTTTCCTGGAAGGTTTGCCTTATCAGATACTATGGTAAGCTCTTTGCCATCAGTATTCACTAAAAATGCCGCTTTTTGAGAAGCTACAACAGGGGTCATATCCTTAAGATCTCCCTCTACAAAAACACAACCGGAGAAAAAAGGAACAATAATTTCCTTTGCCTTTCCATTCCAGTTCACATAAATTGTTTGCATAGGACAATAAGTCTTATATCCGGCAACAGTAAGGTGTTGCATCAATTTACGTTCCAATCTTGGCGCTGTGTACAATACATACCAGCTACGCGAATTTTCATCCATCATCATATCGTTGTTTGCTTTTTCCATCCTTTTAATAAATCCTTTATAAACAATATCCATCCAACACTACCGACACCAGCCAAAAATACGAAACCTATCAGAATCATGGGCTTGCTAGGCTTAGACGGACGCAAAGGAACCGTCGCTGGCTGAACAACAGTATATACCGGAGTAATTTCTTGTACTTTAGCTTTTGCCATCTGTAACTGTAGGGCTACTTGAGTATATACATTATATGCTAAACTCATCTCATTCTGCAAACGCTCCTGCTCAGCACGGTAACTTAACAAAATAATATTTTGATTGGCATCTACAAAAGATGCATACTTACTTTGGGCATCCGTATAATTAGCTTTTGCTTCTGTATATAATTTCTCGGTAAAAGCCAAATCATGACGAGCTTTATTAGTCCGATATTCAGTTATATAATTCTGAAGACGGTGCATTACTGTATCGGTTAATGAAGCAGAAATTAAAGGATCCTGCATTGTTACCGTCAAGGTAGTAACACCTGTCTTCTTATCAACAGAGACAGCAATACGTTTACTTAGCGCTTCGGCAATGTCTGCTTCGTCTTTTGTTAATCTAAAAGGATCCAGTGTGCCAGTTCCTTCTACTTCATCATCCTTAAATAAAGAGATGGTCCAACCCAAAACTTTAAAAGGAGCAGAAATAATAGCGCCCCACCAAGGAGCACGCTGATGTTCGTCCAAGTAAACATACAGCGTAGTATCTACCTTTTCTTTATCATCTTTGACCCTTACATCAAACAACTCAGTCAGAAACGGAGTAGAACTTACGATATCCGGATAAAGATCCGGATAAAGAGCATCCTCTCCAACAGAAGAACCCATATTGATTCCAGCCATAGCAGCCAAAGCCCCCATGCTACCTCCTGAAGTTTTCCCAGTGCTTTCTGGGGCTAACGTTACGCTAGTGGAATATTCTCTGGGAATGCTAAATGCAACAATCAATCCTACTAACGCAGCATATCCACACGCTTTAAAAACCAATTTTCGCTCTGCCCAAACTTTCTTGGCAAGTTCAATCAAGTCTATTTCCTGTTCCTCTGGTTGTTGAGGAAGTGTATTCAGTTTGTTTTCTTCACCCATAATCCAAATTACTTAAAAGCGTTAGCCATAGTTGCTACCATTGCTGCAATTGTAGCAGTTGTACTACTAATACCCAAAATTTCAGCCATCGCCATATGTTTCTTTTCAGCCTTGCTGGGAACAATAATTTCACATCCCGGTTCTATAGCACTGGCATTTCTTGCCTTCAGACGAGATACCGTACCATTCATGTAAACTACATAAACTTTCTTCTTCTTTGCCATATTGCCATACCCCCCCGCTTGATTAATGTAGAATTTCAGATTCTTTCCCTTCTGATACACTACGGTATTAGGATACATGACCGAACCACTGATTTTTACAGTATTCACATATTCCGGAATATACAGTACATCTCCCTCACGCAAAACCAAATCAAAATCAGACTTTGGATTAGCTAAAGCTTTCTCCAGATCAATACCTACAGTATAGGTCTCTGACAGATTTAATTTCTGTATAGATATGGAATCCTTACCCTCACCATTCTGAGCCATACGGATAGCGTCATTCTGACGACGTCTTTCCTCATCGGACAATTTACGGATTAACCGAGCTCCTTTTACATAAGCATCCGGAGTTACACCACCAGCCTTGCTTACCAAGTCAGACAAACGCTCATTCTTTTTCAATAGAGAATAACTACCAGAGAAAAGTACTTCACCCGCAACAACCACATTTTGTTGTTTGCGATAAGCAGGGCTTTTACGAATATAAACAGCATCAAAAGGTTCTAAATAGAAGTTTTCAGCATTTCCTCCAACAATAAAACCATCTTTTATATCAAAAGTAAATGTTTTGCCCAAAACACTACTGAATGAAGTGCTCTTAGGATCTTTAATACGACGAGTTACTTCAACTCTTGTTGTTGCAGCTTCTTCTAACAAACCACCCGCCTGAACAAGTAAATCTTCAATAGTCATATTCTTAGAAAAAAGGAAAGTACCCGGATTAGCAACTTCACCATAAATTGCAACCGTTTCTTCTTCTTTCAAATCAGTAATACTTGGAATATACAGGATATCATTTTTCTGCAAAGGAATATCAGCAATCGTCCCGTTTAATAATCCTCCTAAATCAATAGCAATGATTTCATGAGACAAGTCTTCATGCTCTCTGTCTATAATTACTCTATTCAGGAAAGCATCTCCACGCAATCCTTCAGCTTTCTTTATTAACTGCTTCACCGTATTCACTGTACCGTCTAGTTGATATAAACCGGCACGATAAACAGCACCACGAACTTCTACGCGATTTTCGAAACGATCCAGTACAGCATCTATTGTAATCATATCTCCATCATCCAAACGGAAAACAGAATAATCCATTTCATCTACATTAAAGACCTGATGTTCACGTCCGCTCTTACGCACAAGGCGAATGGCTTTTTTATAAGCATCACCAGTAAAACCACCTGCATAATTTAATATGGTAGCAACAGTCTCTGTAGGTTTCATCTCATAAAACATCGGCCTTTTAACTTTACCCACAATCTCAACCAAAGACTGATAAGGATCTACAATGATAACGTCACCTTCCTGAAGGCGTATATCATCCTTCATTTTACCTTTCATTATAAAGTCGTAAACATCCAGATCAGCAAAGGTTTTACCATCACGTACTACTTTAATACTACGTAAACTACCGATACGGTTCACACCACCAGCACGATATAAAGCATGAAATACAGTGGAAAATGCAGATAAGGTATAAGTTCCCGGTACAGAAACCTCCCCCATAATATTAATTTGTATCGTACGAATGTCACCCAATGTCAATTTTATCTCAGAGTTGGGCTCAGTACCTGAAATTCCAGAATAGATTTTAGAAAACTCACGTTGCAAAAAAGAATTCGCCTCTTTTACAGTCATACCACTAAGATGAACGGGACCTAAACCACGGACTAAAATAGTCCCTTCCGGAGAAATCGTCTGACGAATTGTATTTTCCGAAGCCCCCCAGATATCTATAATTACCTCATCACCTGGGCCTAAACGGTAATTAACCGGAGTAGCCAAATTTGCACTCGGCTCAAAAGAAAGGTTTCTACTAGAAAATAAACTATGACCAAAAATATTGCTTCCCGGTGCTTCAGGAGTAGCTTTCGCATCACGTTTTAAATCAATTATTTCTTTCTGTTCTTCTAATTCTGCTTCTTCATAAGAAGTACCTCTAATAGCTTTCCCGTCTGTCATTAAAGAAGTACGTTCACGAAGTTGAGAGGGTTTGTTTTCCACTCCATCTGCAGCAGTACTATGCTCGGCATATTTTTTTTGTATACGAGCAACCTGTTCTTTGGTTACTCCTCTACGCAATAGCTCAGTAGTCATTTGCTTTTGCGATTTGCCAGTTCTCTGTGCTTCTTTCACATATTGAACCACCTGATCATCCGACATTTGCTGGGCCATAACACCCCCTACGAGGATGAAGATTGAAAAGAATAGTGCTATTAATCTACGCATAAGATATTTGATTAATCTTTAAAATTCCTACAGTTAAATATAAATCGGGCACAAAGGTAGCACATTATTTCAGAACGCCCATTTATTTTACATTGAAATTTCGGAAAAAGAATTAAAAACTCCATTCAGCCGTTCAGGCATCCACACAAGACTCAGAAAAATATGAGATTATTTTTTTCATTTTGTTAATTATTACCGCTGAATCCTGCATGCAATTATTTTCCGTTAAAGTATTAATCTGCTCGCAAATCATAGTATAATCAATGAAATATCCTTTGCTTTTCTTTATTTTTTCATAGCTGGTAGGCAGTGTATCTTCTACTGCATCATCTTCAAACACATAGATTTCACCATTCTCACCCAAATTCCCCGTTTCCAATATCAACTGACAAGCTTCCGATACAGTCATTAAACTGCGAGGGGCATCAGGATATACATCACTGAAGCGAACTACAAACAATTTAGTAAGACTATTTTCCTGCACTACTTTGCGAGATAATCCCTGTACATACATTTCAGCCAAACATTTACTATACCCCATAGCATGCACCGGACAGAAAGCATGATCTGTAGAAATTATCATACATTTCTTAATTTTGTATTTTACAGACAAATCTGCAACAGTCTTTGTCCCTAAAACATTCACCTGTATAGCTTCAGAAGCATAATCTTCAAGCATGGCAACGTGTTTATATGCTGCAGCATGAAAGACTAACTGCGGCATACACTCTCTGAAAATAGCCTCCATACGAGTATAATTTGTAACATCTGCTACTAATACCCGTACTTCGAGATTTTTCCAATGGTCAGACAATTCCAATTGAATATCGTACAAAGGAGATTCAGCCTGATCAACCAATATCAACTGATATGGATTTAGCGCCGCCAACTGGCGAACGATTTCCTGCCCTACAGTACCAGCAGCACCGGTTATCAATATTCGATGTCCCTCAACATAAGCCGCTATCTTACGGATATCAACCTGAATTGGTTCACGACGAAGCCAATCTTCTATATGGATATCTTTTATAATTCCATCATCCAAACAATCGCTCAAGGGAGGCACTGTCATCACATGGATATCCTGAGCCAACATTTGTGCTACTATACCAGACTGTTCCAAATCCACCAATTTATCAGGTGAAGCAATAATCGTACGTACATTCTTCCTTTTTAAGTGTTCAAATAACATCTTATCATTAGCATATACCCTACATCCCATAGTGTGTTTGCCTATCATCCACGGCTCATCAGAAATAAAACCACATACACGATAATGATTATTCCTACTTACACGCATAGATTTTGCTATATTCACTCCAGTTCCACGAAAGCCATAAATAAACACATTCACACAATGCCGAATATCAAAAGACAAAGCTTCATGTAACATTTTCACCAAAATGCGCAGACATGCCATGAATATGAAGTTAAGAATATATGCTATAAAAATTATTCCACTGGGTAATGTTTCTCCCAAACCAAAAGCTGACCAGCAAAAATTTCCTACCCCCAGTACTCCATAGCTCAATGTAAGAGATATAAACACTCTATAGATATCCACAAACGAAGAAAAACGAATAACTCCAACATATGTATGAAAGACAGAAAAGAAACACAGATTACAAAACAAAGAGAAAAAAATCATCCACACATACAATGACATCTTATATATTATAGAAGACACCCCGAGTTGAAGGATACATGCTAAAAGCATGGAAATCATTACCAAACAAATATCAATAGCCAATATAGTCCACTTGGAGGCAATACGGGATGAAAGATTCTTATAATATATCTTCAAATTCATATTTATTGTCAGATTTTAGGTTGACAGTAAGATTTGCAAAGATGTATTTTTTATATTGATAAAACAATTTTTTTAGAAGGAAAAATGACAGAGCAAATATAGAAAACCATTTTAAGAAAGATTTTTTCAAAAAAAAACCTTTTTCTTTTCGTAATTTCAAAGAAAGGTGTAATTTTGCACCCCGTAAATGAAAAGTCACTGCCGCTATAGCTCAGTTGGTAGAGCAACGCATTCGTAACGCGTAGGTCGCCAGTTCAAGTCTGGCTAGCGGCTCAAAGGAAAGGAGATGCTTATGCATCTCTTTTTTTATTTCATAGATTCTTCTTACCTTTGCCTGACTAAAGAAAACTGTAAAAACCGATGAAAAAGAAGACAAAAGGAATTCTCATAGGAGGATTGATAGCCCTGTTCCTTATTGGTGCAGCTTGTGCCGGAACATTCTATTATTATTTATTCTATCCACAGTTTCATCCCTCCAAAACAGCTTATATTTATATCGATAAAGACGATACGCCGGATTCCATATATAACAAAGTAAAAAAACAGGGACATCCGAAAAGTTTTTCAGGCTTTCTCTGGATGGCTAAATGGCGTGACTACAATTCAAACATCCACACAGGACGCTATGCCATCCGCCCAGGAGAGAGTGTTTACCACGTCTTTAGTCGTTTATATAGAGGATATCAAGAGCCTATGAATCTGACCATTAGCAATGTACGTACTTTAGATAGACTTGCTCGCAGCGTAGGCAAACAACTTATGATTGATTCTACTGAAATTGCAGTAATAATGAACGACTCGCTATTTCAAAAGAAAATGGGATATACAAAGGAAACAATGGCCAGCCTGTTCATTCCCGAAACTTATCAAGTATACTGGAATATGAGCGTACAGGATTTCTTTGACCGTATGAAGAAAGAACATGAGAAATTTTGGAATCAGGACCGACTAGCCAAGGCCACAACCATAGGCATGACACCGGAAGAAGTATCGACACTCGCCTCTATTGTAGAAGAAGAAACAAATAACAATGAAGAAAAGCCCATGGTTGCAGGTCTCTACATAAATCGTTTAAATAAGGGTATGCCCTTACAGGCCGATCCCACCATTAAATTCGCACTTCAAGATTTCGCTCTAAGAAGAATTACGAATGAGCACCTGAATGTAAAGTCACCCTACAATACTTATCTAAATACCGGATTACCACCAGGACCGATACGTATTCCTTCAACCATCGGCATTGATGCTGTGCTGAATTATGCAAAGCACAATTATATTTATATGTGTGCCAAAGAGGACTTTTCAGGTACCCATAACTTTGCTTCCAATTACACTGATCATATGAAAAATGCTAGAAAATATTGGGATGCTTTAAACGAAAGAAAGATTTTCAAGTAAAATCGTAATAAAATAAAAGCAAAAGGCTATATTTGCGAGTGAAAAACGCAGATTATTTTCTTATTAATAATCCATGACTAACATTAAAACAATCAGATATGAGCAAGCAACTCTTACTTGGCGATGAAGCCATTGCACAAGCTGCATTAGATGCCGGACTCTCAGGTGTTTACGCCTACCCCGGCACTCCTTCCACGGAAATAACAGAATACATCCAAATGGCACCCATTACGACTGAACAAAATATTCACAGTCGTTGGTCTTCTAACGAAAAGACCGCAATGGAAGCCGCTTTGGGGATGTCATTTGTTGGTAAACGAGCATTAGTCTGCATGAAACATGTAGGTATGAATGTAGCTGCCGACTGTTTTATCAATTCAGCCGTTACCGGTGTAAAAGGTGGATTAATTGTAATAGCAGCGGATGATCCCAGCATGCACTCTTCACAAAATGAACAAGACAGCCGCTTTTACGGTGATTTCTCACTTATTCCCATGTATGAACCAAGTAATCAGCAAGAAGCGTACGACATGGTTTATAACGGCTTTGCATTCTCCGAAAAAATCGGTGAACCGATATTATTGCGTATGGTCACCCGCCTCGCCCACTCTCGTTCAGGTGTAGAGCAAAAGGCTCAACAAGTCCAGAATGAAATATCTTTCAGTGAAGACCCACGCCAATTTATCCTATTACCAGGTAATGCACGCAAACGTTACAAAGTTTTGTTGGAACGTCAGGCTGAATTCATTGAAGCCTCTGAAAATTCTCCATATAATAAGTATATAGATGGTCCTAACAAAAAAATGGGTATCATAGCTTGCGGTATCGGCTACAACTATCTGATGGAAAACTATCCTGACGGTTGTGAATATCCTGTATTAAAGATTGGGCAATACCCATTACCCAAGAAACAACTTCTACAGCTGGTAGAAGCCTGCGATGAGATTCTGGTATTGGAAGATGGACAACCTTTCGTTGAGAAACAGTTGAAAGGTTATCTCGGCATTGGCGTTAAAGTAAAAGGACGTCTGGATGGCACATTGCCACAGGACGGTGAATTAAATCCGGACAAGGTAGCGCGCACCGTAGGAAAAGAAAACAAATCAGAGTTTGGAGTACCTTCTCTTGTAGAAATGCGTCCACCTGCACTTTGCGAAGGTTGTGGACATCGTGATATGTATACTGTACTGACGCAAGTACTGAAAGAAGAATATCCAACTCATAAGGTATTCAGTGATATCGGTTGTTATACTTTAGGAGCCAATGCGCCATTCAATGCCATCAATTCATGTGTAGACATGGGGGCATCCATTACAATGGCAAAAGGCGCCTCTGATGGTGGTCTTCACCCTGCAGTGGCAGTTATCGGAGACTCAACTTTTACCCATTCCGGCATGACAGGACTTCTAGACTGTGTCAATGAAAATGCTAATGTTACCATTGTCATCTCAGACAATGAAACTACCGCTATGACAGGCGGCCAGGATTCCGCCGGCACAGGACGTATCGAAGCAATCTGCGCTGGTATCGGTGTAGCTCCTGAACACATTCGCGTAGTAGTTCCCCTTAAAAAGAATTATGAAGAAATGAAACAGATTATCCGTGAAGAAATCGAATATCGTGGTGTATCTGTTATTATTCCACGCAGAGAATGCATTCAAACTTTAGCCCGTAAAAAACGAAACAAGTAAAACCATGAAAAAAGATATCATACTTTCCGGCGTTGGTGGACAAGGCATCCTCTCTATCGCCACAGTAATCGGTAAAGCCGCCCTTAAAGACGGATTATATATGAAACAAGCGGAAGTACATGGCATGAGCCAACGTGGCGGTGACGTACAATCCAATTTACGTATCAGTGATCAACCTATTGCCTCTGATCTTATTCCTTCAGGCAAATGCGATTTGATCATCTCACTTGAGCCCATGGAAGGACTACGCTATCTCCCCTATTTAAGTCCTGAAGGCTGGCTGGTAACTAACGAAACTCCGTTCGTTAATATCCCCAACTATCCAGCAGAAGCTGATGTGCGGGCAGAGTTGGATAAATTACCCCATAAAATCGTTCTGAATGTGGATAAGGTGGCTAAAGAAATTGGTTCTATTCGCGTAGCAAATATTGTTTTGCTTGGGGCTACCATTCCCTTTCTGGGAATTGATTATGAGAAAATACAAACCAGCATCCGCGAAATCTTCGAACGCAAAGGCGAGGCTATTGTAGAGATGAACCTCAAAGCACTGGCTGCCGGAAAAGAAATTGCTGAAAAATTAATGTAAAGACCCTCCAAAACAAACTACCATGAATAACAAATACTGGGAAGAAGACATAGAGACCATGAGCCGTGAGAAGTTGCAGGAATTGCAACTTCGGCGGCTTAAAAAGACAATAAATATTGCAGCTAATTCACCGTATTACAAAAAAGTGTTCCAGGAACATAATATCACAGCTGATAGCATTCAAAGCCTCGAAGATATTCGAAAAATCCCATTTACCACTAAAGCTGATATGCGTGCCACCTACCCTTTTGGTCTAGTTTCAGGCAATATGCAGGAAGATGGCGTACGTATTCATTCTTCAAGCGGAACAACCGGTACTCCGACTCTGATTGTTCATTCTCAGCACGATCTGGACTCTTGGGCAAACCTGGTAGCACGCTGTCTCTATATGGTAGGCATACGCAAAACGGATGTTTTCCAGAATAGTTCCGGATATGGTATGTTCACCGGAGGATTAGGTTTCCAATATGGAGCAGAACGTTTGGGAGCACTGACAGTTCCTGCTGCTGCCGGAAACAGTAAGCGACAGATTAAATTCATCACTGATTTCAAAACAACTGCGCTTCATGCTATTCCCAGCTATGCTATTCGCCTGGCAGAAGTCATTCAAGAAGAAGGCATAGATCCGACAAGCACCAGCTTAAAAACACTTGTCATTGGTGCTGAGCCTCATACAGATGAACAACGGAAAAAGATCGAACGTATGTTAAGTGTTAAAGCTTATAACAGCTTTGGTATGACAGAAATGAACGGCCCTGGAGTTGCTTTTGAATGTCAGGAACAAAACGGCATGCACTTTTGGGAGGATTGCTATCTGGTTGAAATTATTGATCCTGAAACAGGAGAACCAGTTCCAGATGGAGAAATTGGTGAGTTAGTACTGACCACTCTCGACCGCGAGATGATGCCGCTTCTACGGTATCGCACCCGAGATCTCACCCGTATTCTTCCCGGAGAATGTCCATGTGGACGCACCCACCTACGCATTGACCGTATTAAAGGACGTAGCGATGATATGTTCATCATTAAGGGAGTTAACATCTTCCCAATGCAAGTAGAAAAGATATTGGTACAATTCCCACAATTAGGCAGCAATTATCTTATCACACTGGAAACAGTAAACAATCAGGATGAAATGATTGTGGAAGTAGAACTCAGCGATCTTTCTACTGATAATTACATTGAATTGGAAAAGATACGCAAAGAGATCACACGTCAATTGAAAGACGAGATATTAGTGACTCCCAAACTGAAACTAGTGAAAAAAGGTTCCTTGCCACAAAGCGAAGGAAAAGCAGTCAGAGTAAAAGACCTACGTCAAAATCACTAATTCTTTCAAGAGATCACTCTCTCTACATAAAAAAATATCCCATGAAGCGAAATAAATTCATGGGATGTTTTTTTATGTAATAACTCCCAAGATAACGAAGTGGCATTAAAAGAAAAAAGGAACGGTAATCAACCAAGATTGCCGTTCCCCTTTATAAAAAAGCCGCACCGATGATGTGATGAAACTCCGAATGACATGATTTGAGCGCTCGTCCTCTTTGTAATCCACTGACTCAAAGGTTACCCCGAAGGGCGTGGCCCGCCATTGAGAAGCGAAGCTTGTCTCGGTATTTCATAATAGTTTGATGAGTTTCCCGATCCAATCAATGCGGCTATATTTTCTACAACAAATGTAGTAAGTTTCCGTCAAAGAAACAAGGAAAAACATGATTTTGTTTCCTTCTGACAAGACATTTTATATAATATCTCCCCTACTATAAGCAAAAAGTGCCGATTACTCATTCGTAATCAGCACTTTGTCAACTATTTGCTAAATAAACTTAAGCTGCTTTTGCTTTAGCTACGATAGCCTTGAAAGCTTCCGGATGGTTCATCGCTAAATCAGCCAAAACTTTACGGTTGATTTCGATTCCTGCTTTGTGCAAAGCACCCATCAGCTTAGAATAAGACATACCTTCCAAACGAGCTGCAGCATTGATACGCTGAATCCACAAAGCGCGGAAGTTTCTTTTCTTGTTCTTACGGTCACGGAACGCATAAGTCAAACCTTTCTCCCAAGTATTCTTGGCAACGGTCCATACGTTCTTTCTTGCACCAAAGTAGCCTCTGGTTAATTTCAAAATTTTCTTTCTTCTTGCTCTTGAAGCAACGTGATTTACTGATCTTGGCATAGTTTTACTAATTTTTGAATGTTAGCGCCATTACTTCACGCAACGGACTTAAAGCTAATGCATTCGGTTAATACTTTAAAATACTTTGTACGCTTTTTACTTCATTGCTAAGAGTTCCTTAACTTGGCTTACGTTTGTCACGTCAACCGTAGTTGAATGGCACAAGTTTCTTTTTTGCTTCTTAGTTTTCTTAGTCAAGATATGACTGTGAAAAGCGTGCTTTCTTTTGATTTTACCTGTTCCGGTAAGAGTAAATCTCTTTTTAGAACCGGAGTTAGTCTTCATCTTTGGCATCTTACTTATTTTTAAATTATTTAAATTATATGGCAACGCACTATACCTGTGGCGTTACTCATTTCTTTTTTATTCTTCTGTTTCAGCCGGAGCCGCTTTCGATCCTTCTGCGGATTTCGGTGCTGCAGGCTTCTTTGGTGCCTCTTTCTTTTTTGGAGAAAGCTGAATGGTCATTCTTTTCCCTTCCAATACCGGCATTTGGTCTACTTTCGCATAGTCTTCCAAATCATTGGCAAATCGCAGCAATAGTACCTCTCCCTGTTCTTTAAACAAGATTGAACGACCTTTAAAGAATACATAGGCTTTCACCTTATCACCATCTTCCAAGAATCCTCTGGCATGTTTCAACTTGAAGTTGTAATCGTGATCATCGGTTTGTGGACCGAAACGAATCTCCTTCACATTTACTTTAACCTGCTTTGCCTTCTGTTCCTTCTGACGCTTCTTCAGCTGATAAAGAAATTTAGAGTAATCAACGATTCGACAAACAGGGGGTTGCGCGTTTGGAGAGATTTCCACGAGATCCACCTCACGCTCTTCGGCAAGCTTTAATGCCTGAGCTATCGGATATACGTTTGGTTCTACTTCATCGCCCACTATGCGGACTTCTTTGGCACGGATTTGCTCATTAATCCGGTATTGCCCTTTTAAGCTGTCATTTTTCATTAAATAACCTCTATTTCCAGTTTGTTTCTTATTTATTACTCCCAAATTATTATTTTTTAAATTAGATAAAAGCTATCTTTAAAACATCACTATATGCTATGCTTTTATAAGTGGGCGCAAAGTTACCATTTATTTATCATATTCTGAACTTCTTCGTTCAAAATTTTAGCAAATTCTTCAAATTTCATGGTACCCTTATCGCCTTCCCCTTGCTTGCGGACAGAAACTTCTCTATTCTCAGCTTCTTTTTCACCCACAATCAACATGTAAGGAATACGCTTCAATTCGTTATCGCGAATCTTACGTCCTATCTTCTCGTTACGCTCATCCACAATTGCACGAATATCGTATTGTTTCAAGAATTTCTTCACTTCTTGTGCGTAGTCATTGAATTTTTCGCTAATGGGCAGAATAGCCACCTGTTCAGGAGTCAGCCACAATGGGAATTTACCAGCCGTATGCTCAATAAGCACAGCAACAAAACGCTCCATAGAACCAAACGGCGCACGGTGTATCATTACCGGACGATGTTTCTGATTATCAGCGCCTGTATATTCCAATTCAAAACGCTCCGGCAAGTTATAGTCCACCTGAATGGTACCCAACTGCCAACGGCGGCCGATAGCATCTTTCACCATAAAATCCAACTTCGGACCATAGAAAGCAGCTTCACCATACTCAATTCTGGCAGTCAAGCCCTTTTCTTCACAAGCCTCAATGATAGATTGTTCAGCTCTTTCCCAGTTTTCATCGCTACCAATATATTTTTCACGATTCACTTTGTCACGCAAGGAAATCTGAGCCTCTACATTGGCAAAGTCCATGGAACGGAATACGATTGAAATAATATCCATCACACGCAAGAATTCATCCTTCACCTGATCGGGACGGCAGAAGATATGTGCATCATCCTGCGTAAAACTACGTACACGCGTTAATCCATGTAATTCACCACTTTGCTCATAACGACAAACTGTACCAAACTCAGCCAAGCGCAAAGGCAAATCTTTATATGATCGCGGAGAATTCTTATAAATCATACAGTGATGAGGACAATTCATCGGTTTCAAGAAGTACTCCTCTCCTTCTTCGGGCGTATGAATAGGTTGGAACGAATCTTTACCATATTTTGCATAGTGACCGGAAGTGATATACAACAACTTGTTACCGATCGGGGGAGTGATAACCTCCTGATAATCGTAACGTGCCTGGATACGACGCAAGAATTCCTGCAGACGCAAGCGCAGCGCAGTCCCCTTCGGCAACCACATCGGCAGTCCTTTACCCACTGTGTCGGAGAACATAAATAAATCCATTTCCTTGCCGATCTTACGATGATCACGCTTCTTGGCTTCTTCCAGCATAGCCAGATATTCATCCAACATTTTCTTTTTCGGGAATGTGATACCATAAATACGCGTCATCATCTTACGATCCTCATGTCCACGCCAATATGCACCGGCCACCGACATCAACTTAATAGCCTTGATCGGCGCGGTAGTCATCAAGTGTGGACCACGGCATAAATCCGTGAAAGCACCTTGTGTATAAGTTGTTATGCGACCATCTTCCAATTCGGAGATCAACTCACACTTATAGTTCTCACCACGGTCACCGAATTTCTTCAATGCATCCGTTTTTGAAATACTTTCTCTTACAACAGCTTCCTTCTTCGCCACTAATTCTGCCATCTTGGCTTCAATAACCGGAAGGTCAGATTCTTTAATGACAGCTTCCCCCGGATCCACATCATAATAGAAACCGTTTTCGATAGCAGGACCAATACCGAACTGAATACCCGGATACAATTCCTGTAAAGCTTCGGCCAGCAAGTGAGCACTGGTATGCCAAAAAGCGTGTTTGCCCTGCTCATCTTCCCATTTATAGAGAACAAACTCAGCATCCTCATTGATAGGACGTCCCAAATCATAAATCTCACCGTTCACGCCACATGCCAGCACTTCCTGTGCCAGGCGTGAACTGATACTTTCTGCAATCTGCAGTCCCGTTACTCCTTCGTTATACTCACGTACGGAGCCGTCTGGAAATGTTATCTTTATCATAATGTTGTGTATATTTCAATTTTCAGAACGCAAAAATAGCTAATTCTTTTTTGATATTTTATTTTTTAGCAAAAAAATGTTATTCACGCGTATCGGTAAACCTCTTTATAATATTATAAGCCGATACGATACCCAATTCACCCGCCTTACTCAGATCTGTAATTCCCTGCTTGTTGTTACCCAGGAAGATATGAGTCAAACCACGGTTGAAATAAGCTTCAGCAAAGTCTTTGTTCAATTCAATAGCCTTATTATAATCCTCTAATGCTCCACGGTAATCTTTCAACATTGATAATACATTGGCACGGTTATAATAGCCATAAACAAAATCAGGAGCCAATTGGATGACATGATCCAAATCATTTTTCACAATATCATAATCTATTGACGTTACTTCTGGTTGTTTCTTACTATCGGGAGAAGCTCCGGGAACACCTTCAGTTAACTCAGCTTCCGCTTTTTTATATTCCAGCTGTTTGTAGCGCACCAATGCTCGCATGAAATAAGCCGGGAAGAACTTATCATCCAGCAAAATCGCCTGCGTAAAGTCATCAATGGAGCTGGCAAAGTCTTGAACCAAATAGAAGTCAAGCCCACGTAAGAAACGTTTCTTGGCATCTTTATCATCTGTTACAATATCCGAGGTATGCGAGTCGACCAAAGCAAAATGGAATCTCACTTGTTCTTCCGTCAACGGAGCTTCCATATTGGTGATGCGCAAAGGCTTCGGGAACAATTTAGAATGATTCAACTCCTCGATATACTTATGGAAATGAACGATACGTTTTACCTCGCTTAATTTCTCATAATAGGTCAGCGCATACATCGGTTCCATCTTGACAGATACATTCCGGTCCTGTACACGTCCGCGGTAATCACTCTTATACTTCTCATCCTGCTCAGAGTCGTCAGCAATCACAATCTTCCGGTAATTGTCCATATTCTTATCGGACTTCTTACGCGTCTTGCTCTTATCCTCACCATCCTGAGCATTATTATCTGCGACATCCTTATTATCTGCCGTAACTCCGTTACGTTTGTCAATCTGCATCTTCATGAGTTTGAATTCATCCTGTTCAGCCCCCTTACGATCACCGATCTTCTTACGAGCTTCAGCACGATGATAATATCCTGCCATAAAGTTGGGGTATTCATCAATCACTTTCGAATAATCGCTGATTGCACCACGATAATTTCCGGTCTGCGCACGTAGCAAACCACGGTTAAAGGTTGCCATCATATTATCCGGCTCTATCTGCAGAACGAAATCAAAGTCTTCTATTGCACGGTTATCATCACCCACCTGAGCACGAAGCAAACCACGGTTATAGTGTCCGAGGAAGTTATTCGGATCAATATCCAATGCCAGATCATAATCACTCATGGCACCTCTCAAATTATTCTGATGAAAACGAGCCAATGCACGATTAATATAATTACCCGCATTCTTTGCACTCAAATGAATAGAATGATCCAAGTCAGCTTCAGCATCCGCATACTTTCCTTGTTGCAGACGGACAATAGCACGTGCTCCCCACCCATCGGGATCATAGCGATCCATTTCAATCGCCTTTTCAAAATCATTCAAGGCCTGTATCGTATCTTTCTGCTTCAGTGATACTTCACCACGCATCAGATAAGCACGAGTATATCTGGGCGCTATTTTCAACAATTTCCCCAGATCCTCTTTAGCTGCTCCATAGTCCTCCTTCTGCATGTGGCAAAGAGAAAGATTATGCCACAAGACAAGATTTTCCGGATCATATCTCAAGGCTGTCTTATAATCCTCTATGGCTCCGTCATAATTATTCTGCCGGATACGAGCCAATCCACGTATCTGATAAGCGCCCACCACAAAAGGATTACGCTGGATAGCAGCATTACAGTCCGCTTCCGCACCTTGGAAATCATCCAAATTAATCTTTGCCAAACCACGAAAAAAGTAAGGCTCATATAAATAAGGCTTAGCGTTAATTACCTGGTTGAAATACTGGATAGAAAGCACATAGTCTTCAAAATACAATGCGTTACGCGCGATTGTCATCACCCGCTCCGTATTGATCTGCGCACACAGCAACGTTGGAAGCAACAGGAAAGCCGTCAGTATCTTTTTTATCATCTTGTCTTATAAATGCTTGTAAACGAAACAAATTTAATGTTTTTCATTTACCTGGCAGGATTAGCGGAAGACTTTTTATATTTTTTGAGCCTTTTATACCATATTATAAGATTGGCTTATTTCACAGTTTTCACTTTATACGTGCAATGAGCCTTGCCCTTCAACATCGCATTCAGTTTTCCCTTAATCATTTGTTTACGCAGGGGAGACAAGTGATCAATAAACATCTTTCCCTCCAGATGGTCAAACTCATGTTGCATCACACGCGCCAGATAACCTTCAACAACCTCATCATGCTCCACCATATCTTCATCCATATATGTAACATGAATTTTATTACCGCGTTTCACAGACTCATGGATACCAGGAAGACTCAAACATCCTTCTTCCATAGATATTTCTTCACCAGATACTTCAAGGATATGAGGATTGATATATGCTTTCCGAAAATTCTTATACTCCGGATAATCTTCAGACAGTACATCCAAATCTACTACTACAACACGAATAGGAAGTCCAATTTGTGGAGCAGCAAGTCCCACACCTTCTGCATGGTCCATCGTTTCGAACATATTCGCTATTAACTCTTTCAAACCAGGATAGTCGGGAGTAATATCTTCCGCCACTTTTCTCAATACGGGCTGCCCGTACACGTAAATGGGTAAAATCATTGTTTATCTAATTACAAATTATTAAATCACTATTATATATAAGTATATATACCTTATTATAAGGCAAAACGTTTATTCTCCAAATAACTTTGTAGGATAATAGTCGCACTGATTTCATCTACCAAAGCTTTATTCTGTCGATCTTTTTTCTTCAGCCCAGCCTCCAGCATAGTACGATGTGCCAAAACAGAAGTAAAACGCTCGTCAACATACTCAATAGGCATTGCCGGCAATTTTTTCTTCAACGAACGAACAAAAGGCTCTATTCGCTTCATATTTTCCGAAGCTTCATTGTTCATTTGTTTAGGAAGCCCTACAAGAATGCGTTCCACCGGTTCTTTTCCTACATAATCAAGGATGAACGTCAACAGTTCATGTGTAGGCACAGTTGTCAACCCGTTAGCAATCATTTGCAACGTATCGCTGACGGCTATCCCCGTACGCTTTTTACCGTAATCAATCGCTAATATTCTACTCATAATGGGCTACAAAATTACGATTAAAATTTGATATTTGCCTCATCTGCTGTCATAATAACAAAAAAGGAGGCCTAACTCATGTTAAGCCCCCTCTCTTGTTTAGAGTTTACAACTCTTTGCCCTATATCTTATTCCAGAATTACTACTCGGTTCAAATAGTTCTTACCGAACATGTTAGCAGTACCACCGAATCCAACGAGTTCGAGCTGATCCTTATTAACGCCTTCCTTAATCAATGCGTCGTAAACAGCCTGAGCACGTTTTTCAGACAACTTCTGGTTCCAGGAAGCGCTACCCGTAGCCTTGTCAGCATAACCGGCAACTTTGTACTTCTTATCCGGGTTAGCCTTCAGAATCTTAGCGGCCAACTGGATGTTAACCATACCGTAATCATCGATACGAGCGCTACCAATCTTGAAGAAGATGGCACGAGGACCGGCAACTTCAATTTCTTTCACTACTTCCTTAGTTACAGGCTTAGCGTTAGCCAAAGCGTTCTTAGCGTTAGCCAGGTCAGCCTGAGCTTGTGCCAGCTCACTTCTGTACTTATTGATTTCGTTGTTGATAGCATTCTGATCAACTTTCGAGCCACAAGCTACGAACTTCTTGCCACCGAAAGTATAAGTAACACCTGCAGTCAGATGAATATAACCATCGGTATTAGCGCTACTATAAGCACCCAAGATTGACGGAGTAACCTGACCGCGAGCTTCTACATCGATAGCCAAAGATCTATTCACATTAAATTTAGCTCCTACACCTACACTGGCACCAACCAACCAACGTAAATCATGATTAACAGGTGTAGTAGTTGCAGGATCAATCGTTGTAGTATATTTCGTATCTCCATTCGGAGTCGTTACTCCTGCATCAGTTTTATATCCCAATTGCCAATCTGCATAGTTTTTCACTATGTTAACCGAAGGACCTGCGAATACACTCAACTCAAATAAACGATCTGGATTATAACCACAAATCAAGTTGGTAAGGTTCAACATAGCATCAGCGTTCAACCCTACATAATTTTCTTTGCGTTCCTTGCGATTATCCAAATCCAGAAATGGATAAGCAGTTTCCTGCTTTGATTGCCAACCGTAGATTTGTCCACGAACTCCCCATATAGGAGAAATGTACTTACCCACTGATAGATTGATCAGAGGAGTCACTGTCTTACCAAATTTGCTGTCAGGATTTGTACCGGCCTGTGCACCCACCCCCACACTAATAAAGATATTGTCCTTCCAGCTCTCACTGTAGTACTTCTCCTTAGTTTGTGCAGTGGCAACAACAGCTGCTCCCGACAACAGTAAAGATAATATTACTAATTTACTTTTCATTGTTTTTTAGTTTTTAATAGATTTAACTCTTTATTACTTATTCATTCTTCACCATTCTCTTATTTCAGGTTGAACCTGAACATCAATCCACCAGTGAAATATTGCATTCGTTGTAATTCCACCTGTAAATGCAAATGGTTGAACAACAAATAGGTGGCACCCAACGCAAAATCCTTCGAATCATATTCCGCTATCACCCTCAAATCCGGTGCGAAACTGGGATTGTAAGTGATACCCGCCGCTACTCCGTTCAGTTTGTACTCCTTTCTCTGATTATATAAATAAGAGAGGTGTACTCCGATTTCTTCTGTTCCTATCGGCAGATGCTTGGTTGCGGCTATATAGAAACGGCTGAAATATCCGTTTCCTTCCGTAGAACCAATCGAACCACCTCCGGAAGAAGTAAACGGGTCTGATGTACCCAGAACCACAGCCGGCATATACTTCCAGAATTGCCCTTCTTTCAAAGCTCGCAGCCGGACAGAGAAATATCTGTCCTGATTCGTAAAACCTGAGTAACCGTAAGGCTTCAAGCCCAGTGCTTCCGCTTTGAAAAGTGTACATGTGTACGCCACTTCCAGCCAGGGGAAAAAGGTCACGTTCAGGTAATAGTTATACGTATGATAGTACCACGTAGGAGGAGTTATCTCCTTGTTCATAAAGTTGGCACCCAGCATTATTGTCTTATCTTTCTGCATTTCTGCAGAAGGGGCATGCATCAAACCTGTAGTACCATAAGTTAATTGAGCCGAAAGTACAAACGCACAGCATAAAAATATGCACGTTGTTATAAATCGTTTTATCTGCATTCTTTTCAATTCGTTTATACTTCCGACTTAATTGTATAGATTGCTATCTCACGATTATTCAGGAACTACAATACCACCACCGGCATTACCACTTCCATGACCATGACCGTGACTGTGAGCATGAGATACAGTATCTACAATATAGTTGCTAAGTTCAATACCATTAGCTTCTTTTACTACATTGTTAGCACCATTCAATTTCGTTAATGTACCTTCAACCGGAACATCATTAACTGTGATACTTGCCACTTCACGAGTTATCTGATTATATACACGAGTAACATCCAGTGTTTTCAGCCAATTATCATAAGGAATTACGTAATCGAAATCAGTTTTTGAGTTTAATGTTTTTTCTTCTTTACCGAATTCCGCGATTACATTAGCAGTCATCAAGCTTGTAATTTGCTCATAAATTGGATTACCAACTGTCAGTCCTACCTCTTTCAACTTAGTCTCATAATTACCCTCTACTTTTACAGTACCGATATAATCCGTATAAGTAATGTTAAATGGTAAACCGGCCGGTTCATCATCATTGCAGATATCTACAGTGACTGTTTTAAAGAATTCTTCAAGTTTTTTAGTCTGAGCAGGATCAACCAGATTTACCGCATAGTTGATCGGTGAATCAACTTCACTATCACTTGTGCCATCGTCTTGAATCTCTATTCTCTTCTTGAATGTAATTGTTTCATTATTCGGCCCTACAATCTCAAAGACAAATGTTGCAGATTTCTTTTCTGAGTCAGCTCTTGTTAGAACAGTGAACAAGTCAGCGGGAACCTCAAAATTATAAGTATAGCCTTCGTCAACTCCAAGTACCTTTGACTTTTCCTCATTATATAAAGTAATAGCTTTAGCATTATATAGAACGCCATTAACAGTCAATACACCAGAGATTTTTACTACACCAACGGGAGCTTTCGTCAAAGTAACGATAATAGTTTTATCCTTTCCGCTTTCAGAAGATCTAAGCTTCAGCAACTCAGCAGTTACATATTTGGTTACATAGCCTTCTTTTGTGATTTTGATTATATAAGTCTCACCACCAAGAACAGCATTGACATCTGTAACTTCAGTTCCAGATACAGTCTGAATCGTATAATCTGTACCGAAAGTCAGATTACCTAGTTCAGTATCTTTCACAGCAAGCTTATAAGTGCCTTTATACTTAGGTTGCATAGCAACAAAAGCAGGATATACAGCGGTCTGACCAGCTTCAATCTTTACAACATTCACTGTAACTTTTGTATCTTCATAGTTAGCTGCGCTAACAGTGAGTTCATAAGCTTTGGGATCCGTAACTTTTGCTGTAAATCCGCCATTGCTAACAGTTGCGGTAACACCTCCGGCTACGTTAGCGCTTGCAATGGGAGCCAAGGTTTCAGCATCAACTACTGTACCGGCAATCGTATAAACTGGAGCCGGGAGTGTAACTTCACCGGCAGGACCATTTACATCCAAGCCTTCATCCTTATAACATCCGGTTAAAAGAGCCCCAGATAAGGCTACTACGGTTAATGCCAATTTAGCATTAAAACCACTGAATAAACTTTTCTTTTTCATCTCAATAAAATTAAAAATTTAGTAATTCTGATTTAATAAAATATGGGTTAAAACTATTATTCTGCATTATATTCTCCCCCGGGTTCGCTCTATATCCTCTATAATAATACTGTTCATTGCCGGCATTGTAGGCAATTCCCATATTTTTAGATGGAGTAACTCGTGGAATATATCCTTTTCTCTTATATTTATAAGGCGGCAATGCCACTTGGAACCTGAATCCTCCGTTAGCACTTGCCCCCTCCGCTTTCATGGCGTAGAAACCTATTGAAGCATAACGAAAGTGACGAATCAAGTCGAACCTCACCCCTTTTTCTCCTAACAGATATTGTTCTACTTTCAGACTTGCCTGCACATTATAATGCGGATAATAAAAATTCGCCCCTAAAGCCCAGGTCATTCTTGTTTTTGTGCCATAGGTCCATTCAAATCCATCCCATCGTTGTGTAGCCGTCAGTCCAATCCGGCCTTCTACTGAAAACCTTTCATCCTTAAATGTATGTAGTAGTCGAAGGTCTCCTCCATAGCGTTCAGCATTAAACATCCCCAAAGTTCCGGTAAGCCATATATTATAAGGCAAGCGAACGGTTTGTTGCAATGTTAAAAAGCCCGGATGTACTCTACCGGCTCTTCGTCCATACCCGTCATTATAAACAGGAACAACAACCTGCGCCGTCAACTTCATCCCTTTCCAAAATGAAACCTCAATCGCCGGTGACAAATTAAACAGCACTTGATAAATCTGCGTTATAATCAGATTCTTCAATGAAACTTCCGGATATACCACCACATCTACCTTAAACAAAGAGCTATTCTTCCTCCCTATTTTCCGTGCTTCCTTCCACGTTCCACCCAAATCATAACTAACGTTCCAATCCTGGCGACTCGCTTCAGGAACACTATCACCGATTATCGGCTTATAATAGAGAGAAATCTGAGGCACATTATTGTCTAAAACAATTACTCGGCATGGCTTTTTATCCGGTAAACCCATTTTTTGAATAATGTCTACCGCCTTACCAATGCCGACTCCATTCAGACGATACGCGGAATTTTGCAAGACGTATACACGCTCTTTGCCATCTTCCGTCCACCCCACATTTTCAAATCCCATCTCTACTAAAGTATTCACCGTACTTTCTCCTGTTTGGCAAATTCCCTTTAAAGGAAGCAAACAGAATAAAAAGAGCGCCGCACATTGTGCTATTGTTTTAGTAGCTAGACACTTTCCCATGTTAGAGTTTCTATACCTCATTTTATTTATTCAATTTTCATATCTTTACGACACAAAATATGGTGCAAAAATAGACACATTTTTAATAATACCAAAGAATTTTACATGAAAAAATAAAATAATGTAGCTTTTTCTGCATAATTGTTCTCATTACGCTAACATTCTTTGCCTATAAGCTTATAATGCATGATTAAGAGGTTAATAAATGACTAATAAATGCGACATTTATATGAAAAATAGACCTTTAAACGTAATTCTGATTATATATGTGTTTCATAAAAAACGAATTATTATTTGCTTAAAAGTTCTGAAGTTCATTCCACGTACTTACAATGATAATTTATAACCTCTTTTACCCGTTGGCGGGATTAGTCGTTGGCCTGGCTTTAGTCAGGTACGGACCAGGATATGGGACAGATGTGAACAGAACCCGGTCTTGAGTCTTTGCAGACGCGAGGAAGAAAACATTAATTTCGCCAATGGGTCTTTTTTATAAACATGCGATATGATTTTTTAAGTTCAGGAGGTTTTAACTTTGTTATGTATAAAGTTTCAAAAAGCAGGTAAATAATCCTTTTGACATTTTGTATTTTTAGTTAGCTGAGAATCCATTGTTTTCAATCTAATGGATGTGGTGATGAAAAGAAAGAATTGAAAAATAGCAAAACACAGATTATTAGATGTATATCGAAATAGTTACATCCTTTTTAGAGCAAAGATCTTGTTAATAAACGTGAAATATCGAGATGAATAGGTTTATTACTAGTAAGTAGTAACCCTTTTGCCAGTAAGTAGTAATGATATAGCCTATATGTAGTAACCCTTTTGTCTATAAGTAGTAACCCTTTTTGGTATAAATAGCACGCAAATCTGCAATAATATGCATAGTTACGGAATATATAATCTCTATTTATTCATAAAATATGTTGGAAGGTAAATTTTGCAAATGTCACATGTTATATAAAACAAGTATAATCTATCAATTAGAATGGTAGAATGGATAAATTGCTTTCATTTTGCTGTTGCTTGCCTGTGTCTATCATACTGCATTTTCTGAAATGATTTTCAGGGTTTAAAGTGAGAATGAAGAAAATTCTATGCTACAAACGTATTTCAATTTGTATCATAATCCTTTTGTTTTTATGAAATAAATTATGTTATATTAGGTATGAGGTCAATTGCCTTTTTCTTGCTTTCATCAACAAGTTTGGCATAAATCTGTGTAGTCTGTATGTTGGTATGCCCAAGTAATTTGGAAACAGTATACAGATCGACGCCTAAAGTTAGCAACATAGTTGCGTGGGTATGTCTGGCTGTATGGAATGTGATATGTTTTTTAATCCCAGCCTGTTCAGCCCATTTGGGTAAAATTTCATTTGTTCTTCCCAACGTTATTAACTTTTTGAATATTATATCACTATCCTTGGCATCTTCCCGCTTGGGTAACTGTTTTATAGCTTCTGGGCTTAAAGGTAAAGAAATGGCCTCCTTGGTTTTCTTTTGTATGATATGCAGCCGGGAATTCCCCTCCCCGTCCATCTCTATATCTCCCCATGTGAGTGCTATGATATCAGAATGTCTCAGCCCACAAAAACAGCTGAAGAGAAAAGCTTTTTTTAATAAAGTATTGTAAAAAGGAGTTTGCGCCAACTTTCTCAATTCGTCAATAGTAAGATATTCTCTTTCTGTACGATGCTTATGCGGCTTTTCTTCATTCTTCATTTTATTCATGGGGTTAGCCGATATCAGTTCTTCCGATACTGCATAATTCAGACAATACCTCAGCATTTTATAATAATAGACTTGAGTATTAACATGCAAAAGTTTCTCTTTCTTGGTATGAGTTTGCTTTGCTGCTTTTAGATAATCCAAGAATCCCAAAATATAATCTTTGTCTATCCGGCTTAGTTGGGTATCATTAGGATCATAACGCCTAAGATGATAGACTACAGCATGTAATACCGTTTTGCGCACCTCATTCTCAGACTTCTTCTCAGCTACGCCCTGTATATAATCAATCAGTTTAATATGAGACATTTTATTAATTTTAAAACCATGACTCTGATTTTGCAATTCAATAATTCTCTGGGCTTTAATGGCATTTGCTAATTTTAGTGTTTCACTATTACGTACCCTGTCTGATTTATTATATTCAGGTATAATATATAATTTCAGGAACTCGTATTTTCGTTTCCCATTCATATACATATCAAGATATATCGATTTATTGCCATTGGCGAGATGTTTGACTCTCAGCTTTATTGGCTCTTTTATTTTTAGTTCTTCCTTCATATCTCTGTTTAGCATCTTCTATCTATTGAAAATAGCATACATCTTTATTTTTATAGTAACATCACGGTAACAAAAACAGGTTTCAAATGATTCTGCTTTTGAGTTTTATTCAGTTCTGTTACTTCTATTTGTATTTAATTTATTGAATATTAGAAAAATAAAAAGAAAGCCTATTTATTCCAATGATGTAGAAATAGTAACAAACCAGCAACAAATATATAATATTAATGTCTAAAAAAGAAACAATAACGGAAAGTAATGATATTGTTTAGTATTATGCAATTCACTAAATACTAGCTAATTGTCTATTTTATTTATCTGATATTTCTTTATCCTGATTTCCGGATAAAAAGCCATGCCGGATTGTAGTTCTGGATAATAATGTGCCTCAAATTTCTTTGCTTTATAAGCCAATCATAGGCGATAGTGTGCCAGAGGTGGCTCGGCAGGATTGGGATGTAAGCTATAATCTGGGTACTAATTGGAAAAAAGCAGGTAAAGTAAAAAAGAAGAATAGTTCTTTGTTTAAAGTGGACGTGGTAATATATCCGGAATTATCATTGAAGAACCTAGTAATTACGCAAATATATCAGGTTCTGTTCAATCTGGCACCGGCAATAGAAGTTTCTTTCTGGAAAGGGATGAGACTGACAGCACAACTGGAAGCACCTATTTATAATGACGGATATCCGGATATGTATAATAAGATACATCCTGGTTTTATTGGCATATCACAAACAGTAAGATTGCCCCATAATATCTGGGGAACACTTACAGTAGGGCATTTCAGTAGCGAACGTTATGGAGTAGATGTGAAGATCAGTCATCGTTTAATCTGTGATAACAGATTTGGAATTGAAGGACGTATCGGATATACAGGAGCGGCATACTGGGACGGATTTATCTGCCACTTTGGAACACAGAAAAAAATGACATGGTCAGTTGGAGGTTATTTCTATTGGCCACAATATAATGTAGAGACGACTATGAAACTTGAACAGTATTTATTGGGTGAAAAAGGAGTGCGAGTAGATATTATCCGGCATTTCCGCTATGCTTCAATAGGCTTTTACGCAATGAAAGCGCAAGGCGCAAAGTCCAACGGCGGCTTTCGTTTTCAGATTGCCTTGCCACCTTATAAATATAAGAGGAAAGGATATATTCCTCGTTTTATCTCTTCCAAGAACATGGGAATGGCGTATAATGCAGGGAACGAACAATATTATTATAAAAGCTATCGTTCGTCACCCGGCGACAATATAATGCAATCAAATAGTTTTAATCCATATTTTATTAAATCAGAATTATTAGTTTATTAATTTTAATTTTATTGAGATGAAAAAGAAAAGTTTGTTTGGTATTAACGTGAAATTAGCGTTAATGTTAGTAGCAATCTGCGGCATGTTCGCCAGCTGCTACGAAAAAGAAGAATTAACGACAGAGGCACCGAGTACAGTGAAACCGGTATATAAAATTACAGGTGTCGTTTCTAATGCTTCTACCGGAGAACCGTTGTCTGGCGCCAAAGTGAACGGTACTACTACTGCTGCTGATGGTACTTATACTTTAGATGCAACAGAAGGGCTGAATGTTCTGACTGTTACTAAAGATGATTACAAGACTGTCACGACTTCAGTTTATGTGGAAAAGATTGAAAATGGCAAAACCGCTGTCTACACAGTTAACGCAGCTATGTATCCAGGGTATGATACTCCGACATACAAAACTGTAAAATATACCATAAAAGGTACTGCAACTGATGAAAGTAGCACTGCTGTAAAATTGTCGTCAGTAGTTATACCAGGATGTACAATTGTAGTTGTTAACAACACATTCACAGTAGAAGGGGTACAACCGGGCACTTATTATGCTGTTCTTACAGCTGAGGGTTACAAAAACGCTTACGCTACTATCACCGTAGCTCCTGTTACTGCAGAAGAAGGCGAAGGCGACCAGATTGTAACTTCTACAGTTGCCGTATTGATGCAAAAGGAGGAAGCTGCAAAGGTGTCTAAATACTATGTATGCGGCTTCGTTACCAATGAAAAAGATGCTGCTGTGCCCGACGCTACTGTAAAAGTTGAAGTTGGTGAATTCAAAGCTGATCTCACTACTGATAATCGTGGTTATTTCAATATAGAAGTAGCAGCTGAACATATCACTCCTACAACATTGGCTATTGTTACAGTTTCAAAAGCAGGTTATGTTGCACAAGCAAAAGCCACAGTTGTGAAATTGGTTGAAACTGGTGCTACTTCTGTGACTTCCATTGAAGTTGTTTTGAAAGCTGAAAGCGGTGATATCCCTGATGAAGATCCGAGTAAGGGTGGTGAACAGACTATCGAAGTACCTGTAGATAAAGCTGAGCCGACGAAAGTTGAAGATGTTAAAGAACCGGAAGTAAAAGCAGATATCGAGAAAGTTGCTGAGGAACTAGGAATTGAGGATATTACTAAAATTGATATTCCAGTGGTAAAAGTAGAAGAGGCTCTCGTAGTAGAACTTGTATCTACAGAAGCTGTTATTGATGAAACAACAGGTGAAACGACTCAAGAGACTAAAACTGTTGCTGACCAGATCACATTACCTGCTAACACGCAAGTTTATTATGTAGGTGGCCAGGCTCAAGCAATCAAGCTGACTCGCGATATACAAACTGAAAAGGCAACCGCTGCTGTACGTACTTACGAAGGACAACCCAGCGGTACCGTATTCTCTCAGCCGTTGGAAGTTAAGTTCCAGGCTCCGGTTACTGTTACTGTAGAACCTGACTATGTATTAGGTGTTCTTTATCAAAACGAAAAAACCGGTGTATGGTCAGCTGATGCTAATAATTATGCTGAATACGATATGACTTCAGGCACTTTCGTTGGTAAAATCAATCACTTCTCTAAATTCCGTTTCGGTTTTGAATCAGCTATCGTTCCTGTAGACAGTGTTAAGCTGGATGCTGAAATCATCAATAAGCCTTGCCATACAGGCTCTGCAGCAGCTGTAGTTACTGTAAAAGGCAACTACATGGGTGGAACTGCTTATGATGGAAATACTCCTGCCTTGGCTGTTGAAGCTGCCTTGACCGGCATGAATACAGAAACGAAATCTTACGTAACAATGCTGCTGAAAAACATGATTCTGAAAGACAATGCTAACATTGCACCGAAAAATAGTTACTCAAAAACAGCTTTATCTGTAGATATCTCAGTTCCTGCATACAAGCAAATTAACGACTTCAGTATGGTCAGAAAACAAGTAAGAAGATCATATACTGTTCATGTAATTGATAAGAACAAAAAAACTACAGACGTAACAGTAGTAGTTAAGAAGATTATCTCTACAACTCTGACTGCAAATTATGCTATTGGTCATACTCATGGACATGGCAATGGTGAGGATTTGAATGCAGGCGGTGGTATTATCGATTTCGAATAAGCCTGTTTTTAATAATGCAATTGAACCTAAGCATGGGATTATACATAATGAGAATAAAACGGATGTTCATTGCGGCACTGCTTATCAGTGTATCATCCATGCTTTCGGCTCAATTGACTTATGGAACTACCGGTTTACTGCATGCTCCTTCGGCAGAGATGCAAAAGGACAAGACAGTGATGCTGGGAGGAAACTTTATGAATAAGGAGATAACTCCTCCTACGTGGTACTACCATACGTACAATTATTTTTTGAATGTTACCATCCTGCCGTGGATGGAAGTTGCTTATACTTGCACCCTGTTTAAGGCAGAAGCTTTAGGATTAAAGCCTTATGGCTATTCAGGATTCACGAATCAGGATAGATATTTTTCTATCCGGTTACGGGCTTTGAAAGAAGGACAATTCTGGAGGTATATGCCAGCTATTGTTTTCGGAACATCAGATCCATTTACTTCATCCGGAGGAGGCTCGATTGGTTCTACAGAAGGAAACGGATATTATAGTCGTTTCTATGCAGCGGCCACCAAGCATATTTCAATAGGAGAAGAAGAAATAGGAGTACACCTTTCTTATTTATATAATAAAAGGAAAGAGTATAAACTGAATGGAATAGCGGCGGGTATTAGTTATAATCCAACTTTTGTGCCTGAATTAAGAATGATTGCGGAGTATGATTCAAAAGATTTTGCATTGGGAGCCACTTACTTGCTTTTAAAACATCTGCATATACAGGTGGAACTGCAAAAGATGAAATATTTCACGGGTGGATTATGTTTCCAGTTCCGGCTGAAATAAAGAATCTGGCAGAAAAAGCATAGAGTTAATCATTTTAAAATAGAAAAAACAATGAAATGTAAATTTGGTATAGTATCTATCATGTTGGCGGGATTAGCTCTTACAGCTACTGCACAGACCAAAGAGAAATACTACAGCGAAAAATTTAAAGATAATATCTTTATAAGCGCTGGTGTAGGAGCTCAGGCATGTGCTAATCCTGACAACTTTGATTATGGCTTCGGACATGCCATCACACCACTGATTCATGTGTCAGTGGGTAAACTGTTCAATCCTATCTGGGGAGTTCGCGGACAAGTTGCCGGATTATGGTCGACACTGTATACAGAGCGCGGACAAATAAAAGGCGTTTATGCTGAGGTTAAGAACAAGAAGTATTTCACTCTGCGTGCAGATGCTATGTATAACCTGTCTAACTCTGTTTGCGGATATAATCCGGAGCGCTTATTTACTTTATCTGTGTTCGCAGGTCCCGGATTGACTTTTGCAAAGGCTTATGGTGAGCAAGATAAATTAAATGCTTTGATTAACGGTTCTGTAGGTTTGATGGGACAGTTCAATGTGAGCAAGTATTTGGATATCAATATTGAGGCAAGAGGTGAAGTATCTCCTTCTATGTTTGGGAATAAGAGCAGCGCCTACACGGATGGTGCAGTATCTCTGACCGCAGGTGTTACTTATACTTTTGGCGGTAAGAACTTTATATCTTGTGGTGCAAAAGTTGATCAGAATGCTATCAACAATGAAATCAATAAGTACAGAAGCGAACTGGCTCAGGCTCAGGCTGACCTAGCAAGTGCTAAAAATGCCATGGCTAATTCTAAACCTGTGACTAAGGAGGTCATGAAAGAAATCGAAATTGCCGGTCCTCGTGCCATCTTCTTCAAGATTGGTAGCGCCCGTATCGATGATTACGGTGTGGTCAATATCCAGTTGGCCGCTAAGATTCTGAAGGCTAATCCGGATAAGAAGTACAAAGTTGCCGGTTATGCTGACAAGGCTACGGGTAGCGCTTCATGGAACCAGAAGCTGTCTGAAAAACGCGCTCAGGCTGTTTACGACGCATTGATTAAGGAAGGCGTTGATAAGGATCAACTTGAACTCGTTGGATTCGGTGGTACTGCTAACATGTTCGGTAAGAACTATTTAAATCGAGTCGTAATCCTGGAATAAGATAAGATTTCTTATAATATAATAGAAATTCTATAAAATAGAAAAGGTGTTTAGCTATTGCTAGACACCTTTTTTGTTATAAAGAAATCAAGTAATTACTGGTTGGTAATGAAATTATTTATGTGGCAATATTAGAATATAATTAGGAAATATCAATTATTTACATTAAGAAGTCCTTCAATGATTTTTTT
>ULXS01008853.1_pt1 | contig 70687 bp, 48 predicted proteins | sample 1961421 | NCBI WGS metagenome assembly ULXS01 (sample SAMEA4835842, study PRJEB28245) | human gut metagenome | biome: gut microbiome; material: fecal sample | place: Denmark | collected 2008
GAGACTTATTACAAGGGGGGGACTTTTTCAGTGCCCTCGCCGGGAGGTTTCCCTATTTTTTTGTGCTTTAGGGAAGCCTTTTGAGAAATTAATTCATTTTAGTATAGAAAAGAACAAAAGTGATTAGTGTTTGGTGATAAGTGATTAGCGCCATTCGGTATATTATTTTTTAGACGCGGATGACACGGATAACGCGGATTTAAAAGGCTGCGCTATAAACGTGGATAAAAAAAAGATCCGCGTCATCCGTGTCATCCGCGTCTAAAAGATTATTTATCATTTAGCTCATAACCGTATAAAAACGAATCATCTTCATTTGAAATAACACCATTGGATAAAAACAACGAAGGGTTTCCTCCCGGAAACCCTTTCGCTTGAATTTTGTGTTAAACTATCCTTTTTATAGTAGTTATAAGAGAGAATCTTAAAGTTTGTACAGGCTCTTCTTCGGGTAATCCAGTTCAGGATTTCCTTTATAGCCTATCTTTCCGCTGCCGCTGGTGCGTGCTTTCAGGAACTCGGTAGCGAAACATTTGATGCTGCCGGAACCTGCTACGCTGGCAGTAACGCGTTGAGCCTCGTAACCTTCTGTAAGTAAATCACCTGATCCGGCTACGCTGTAAGTAGCTGTTTGGGTTGTACCGGTAATAGTTGCCGAGCCTGATCCGGCCACACTTGCTTCCGTGCCCGTAGCTGTTACATTTCTTAATACCATGTCACCCGATCCTGCAACGGATACTTTCAGGTTGTTACAAGTAATATTATCAGCATTGATATCGCCCGATCCTGCTACAGACACTTTCATATCATTGCATTTGATACCACTGCCTTTGATATCTCCTGAACCGGCAACATTGATTGATAAATTGTCATTAGTCTGGAGACCGTTTTTCAGGAAGATATCTCCTGAACCGGCAACAGAAATCCCATTCAGAGTTTCGGCGGATACACGTACTTCGAGTTTCTTGTAAGACACATTGACGTCCTTCTTGAAACCTATATATAAGGTGTTGTCCTTTACTTTAATATCCAGCAAGTCAATAATGTTGTCCGAGGTGTAGACTTCTACTTCGGGGCGTCCCGACTTCTGAGTAAACGTAACATCAGGGCTACCGGCTACACTGATCTTTTTGAAGTTATCTACCTTGATATCCTTCGTTACGTATTTATTGCTGGCTATCACTTTTTTACTACCCCAGTTACCTGAACTGTAGTTCTTGCTTTGTGAGCACGCTGTTGTACTAAGGATTAAACAGATGCATGTAAGGAGGCTTGCTAACTTTTTCATAACTCTTTTAGTTTTATAATTATTCATTTATATTATTCCTGTTTATCTATTAGACGTAAGTTGCTTAAAAAAGGTTGCATACTTTTTTCTCTTTTTTCAGAAATCCTTTTGGCAACGTCCGGTTGCATTCTATAGGTCAATATTCATGCCAGTTTTATAAAGCGCTGATAATTAGCATGTATTCTTCTAGGATAGGTGTTCATTTTCGGACACTTGTCCGTTTTTGGGTATCTAGTCATTTGTATATTCGAACGATATTTCGTTTATTTGTCTGTTTATTCATTGGGAGGTTTTGTCGTTTTGGAAAATGTATTGGAAGATAATGAACTTGGATGCTTTCTTATTAAAGTGAATCCCCGTGCGCGGCGTTTGACTTTCCGTACGCGGGAAGATGCTATCTATGTAACCATTCCGCCGGGAACTACACTTAAAGAGATAAAGAATGCGATAGAAGAACTGCGTCCCCGTTTGCGGGTGGCCCGGAAAAAACATACTCGTCCTCTGATAGACTTAAATTTTCGGATTGATACGGAGTTCTTCAAATTAAGTCTTGTAAGCGGACAGCGCGAACGTTTCCTTTCACGCTCCGAGTTGGGAGAGATGCAGATTATCTGTCCGCCGGGAGCCGATTTTGCTGATGCGGAATTACAAGCATGGCTACGTAAAGTTATCGAGGAGGCTCTGCGTCGTAATGCAAAGATCATTCTTCCACCCCGTCTGTATATGCTTTCACAGAAACACAATCTGCCTTACCAAAGTGTAAAAATCAATTCCAGCAGTGGGCGCTGGGGGAGTTGTTCGGCACGGCGCACAATCAATCTGTCTTACTATCTGGTTTTGTTGCCGAAACATCTGATAGACTATGTACTTCTACACGAATTGTCTCATACTCGTGAGATGAATCACGGTGAGCGCTTCTGGACACTTCTCGATGAATTGACAGAAGGAAAAGCCCAAGCTTTGCGGAAAGAATTGAGGCAATATCGCACGGAGTTTTAACCACTTGAAGTCATATCGCATATTGCTTCTTTACTGTACACTTACCACGACTTACCAAGCTACTTACCCAGTCGCTTACCATACTAGGATTACCCTTAAACCGTATCTGAACCGTACTTGCTCCGTACCAACTCCGTAGTTCCTTCGGTCAGAGGTACCTCTGAGTGGAGAATGTACGGAGCAAGTACGGTGCAGATACGGTTCGGGTACGATGCAGACATGGTTCTGATACAATCAATACATGGTATAGGAGTTGTCACTGTTTTCCGTGATTGTATTTCTTTTTTGAGTTAATAAACGTAAACGCTCTTGCGGTTTGATAACAAATGTTTATTTTTGAAAAATTAAAGTAAGATGCAAGTTCAAAAGTTTAAATTATATAATTCAAGAAGTTTATGAGAAAGATTGTACTCTTAGTGTTTTGTGTGGTATATTCACTTGCCGGTTATTGCCAGAACTTTGATGAGCCGAAGGGAAAGCCTACGGTATTCATTGACTATTTCAAACGCTCCGGCGATGCGCCGTTCTCGTGGGTAGAGGGCTTGCGTAATACGGTGATTGAGGGTATACAGAAGATGGAACGTGTGATTCTGATTGATGTGGATGCACAGGATGCCTTGCGTATTGAATCGCAACGTCGCTCATCTGCTAATATCTCTTCGGGTGACGATAATGAAATGGACCGCCTCTCAGTGATGGAAGAATTGGGGGCGCAGTTCATCATTACAGGTCAGGTATCTTCTATGACTGCCGCTTATAAGACAAGAGATGGAAAAGGATATTATGATGGCTCAGTATCTTATACACTGAAAGTTATCAATCCGAAGAACGGTACATTGATCGGTACCAAGACGTTTCAGCACAGCGGACTGACCGGAGGAACCGGTGGCAATAAGGAAGAAGCCATTGCCAACACTATCAAAAGTGCGGTATACAGCATGCGCGACTTTGTGGATGAATACTTCAAAATGGAAGGAACTATCCTTGAAGTAAATAGCGAGAAGAAAGGCAAGGCAGAGGAAGTGTACATTAACCTCGGCTCCATGAATGGTGTGAAAGAGGCCCAGAAATTTACTGTTTATGCCATACGTGAAGTTGCCGGACGCGAAGCCAAGAAGGAAATCGGCCGTTTGACCGTGAAGGCGGTTGAAGGAGATGATATCTCTTTGTGTAAGGTGCAGAAGGGTGGTGAAGAAATCATGAAAGCCATCCGTGATGAGCAACCGATAAAGATCGTTTCCCGCGAACAGACATTGATGGGCGGGATTTTCAACTAATAAAACCATACAGTTATTATGAAGCATTGTTTTATGTTTCTTTTGGGAATATTTCTGTCCGCCACTCTTTGCGGACAGAATTATTCTAGTGAAGTGGTCTTTCTGCAACAGCAGGGAAACACATTGATTGTCCGTGCCCTGGGTATCAGTGAGAAGAAGAAAGAGGCGGCAAATATGGCATTGAAGTCTGCCTTCTATACCTTATTTTATACGGGGGTGGATGGAGTCAATAAAGGAAATCCGATGATTTCTACTGCAAAACCTGACTATGACCGCCGCTTTTTCGATGAAAACCGTTATTCTGTGTTTGTTAAGGACTATACAATTACGGAGGGACCGGAAAAACAAGGTAAGCAATACCGCTGCACGGTGGAAATGACTATTTTGTTCGATGCTTTGCAGAAAGATCTGAACCGGAATAAGGTGCAGACTAATCTTGGTATGGCAGTGGGTACTCCCAACAGCCAGGTAAGTTTGCCTACGGTGACGGTGGTTCCTTATACCAGAGAAGATGAAGATATACGTGCTATCCTGGATCACAATCAGATGTTGAGTTATGCCGTGAGCAAGATGACCAGTGAGTTCAGTTCACGCGGATATAAGACGAAAGATTTCCTTGCTCAACTGAAACGGGCGAAACGGAATGACGTGCTGACAGCCGGTACTCAGTCTGATGCCGTAACTAAGATGATTCAGAATATGGGCGCGGATATCATTGTGACTGCCAAAGTGATGACAACCACTGATACAACGCGTCAAAGCGAAGTGTCGCTGGAGCTGACGGCAACTGAATTTCAGACGGCAGGCAATCTGGCAAGCGCCACTTTCCAAAGTGGTAAGTATGTCACTACAGATACCATTAAGCTGACGGACTATGCTCTTAAAAAGGTGAAAGATGAGTTCTTTACCAAGTTGCAGGCTTCTTTCAATGACATTGTGAAGAACGGTCGTGAGATGGCTATCCAAATGGTACTGGCGAAATCCATCACCGACTGGGACTTTGACCAGCCGTTGCCCGATGGAAGCGCAAGTTTCAAGACCGTATTGGAAGACTGGTTGCAGGCTCACGCCTTGAATGGCGTTTACGATATGAGCCGCAGCAACGACAAGGTGATCGATATGTCCGTACAAGTGCCAATTTGGGATGAAGCGCAGGGACGCGCTTATACCATTTCCCGCTTCAGTACAGAACTGAAGAACTTCCTCGATGAGAAATTAGGGGGAGAATATGTTGCCTCTGTAGTAACAATGGGGCAAGGGTTGACTGTAACCATTAAATAAATCTGCATTTTATGAAGAAGAATAGATTTCTATGGGCTTTACTGTTGCTCGTTTCGCTGGGTGCGGCGGCGCAGGATAACATTCATTTTGTGGCGGGTACGCCTACGCAGAAGGGATTAAGCCAGAAGAACATGGATGCACTGAAACTGAAAGTGGAGCAAATTATTGCCCGCAATAATGCCGGAACTGCTTCACTTTACAATGCGTTCGTCATTCAGCCCGAACTTGTTCTCGGAGAGACGAAGAAGACGGAAGGATTGCTGCGGGATGTGACGCTGGTTACAGGTGAATTTTCATTGACCGCCCGCAATAAGTATGATGACAGTGTATATGGAACGGCCGTTATCGAGGTACAGGGAGACGCTACCGGAAGTAAGGACGATGCGATTGCTTCGCTTATCTCCGGCATCAAGGTTACCGATCCGGCTTTTGTACGTTTCATCCGCACTACACGTAAGCGTATTGCTGATTTCTACCAGCAGAATTGTCCTGTTATCATTAAGAAAGCGGAGGTGCTGATAGATGCCGGGCTCTTGAATGAAGCTGCGGATTATTTGTCTATAGTTCCCGAAACGGTACCTTGCTACGATGAAGTGTTGGGTATATTGCAAAAGATAGGGAAGCGGGAGCCGCAAGAATCGCCTGTTATTCCTGAACCGGTTCCCGAAGAACCGGCTTCCCCGGAACCTGCTCCGGAAGTGCAACCTACTCCTGTCGCAGAGCCCGTGACGTCTTCCGAACCGGCTGCCGTGCAGCCGGAGAAGGTTCCTTTGCCCGAATGTAAGATTTCGGTTTCCTGCAATGACCTTTCTTTCGAACTGGTGTCTTGTGAAGGCAATGAAACGGCTGAAAGTATTCGTGTCTATGCCCGCTTCACCAATACAGGTGTGACGAATAACAGTGCGACTATTCGTATGACTTCGGCAATTGATCCGGATGGTGCGACCTTTACTAATTTCTCTCAGATAGAGACGAATGGCTGTACTTCCTGGACTTATGGAAACAAGATGCCGAAAGGTGTCAGAATAGGTAAGGTGTTCGAAATCAAAGGTGTCAGTACTCCTTGTGCCACACTTTCGTATGTAGAAATGACGGTGGATAACTGTAAAGTGATTATCCATAATCTGCCCGTTGATTGGAAATAAAGAAAGGAAAACCGCTTATGAAGATGAAAAGAATAGGAATTACGGTTGCTTTGCTTTTCTGCATGGGAACAGTTTCATTATTTGCCCAGGCATATAAAGTCGTTGAAAAGAGCGATAAGAAAGCTCCCGTCTGGTATGAGTCTGCGGAGTCCGGCTATATCGTGGCTTCTGCGGAGACTGGTTCGATGGAAGAGGTACGCCAGCAATGCCTGGAAAGCGTGAAGCGCCAGATTATTCAGGCTGTGGCACAGAATATCGAGTTCTCGGATTCGCATACAGTGAAACAGACTTCCGGTGACGGTGACCGTATCACGGAGTTTGTCGATCAGTATATGGCCGAAGGTTCTACCCGTGCGGCTTCTTTGCCTTTTATCAAGGGGATCTCACTTTCTAAAGTCGATGGTTCGTATTGGGAGAAACGCCGTGATAAGAAGTCCGGTAAGATAACGTACGCTTATGCGATACGCTATCCCTTCCCTGAAAGTGAACATAAAGCGTTGGTTCGTCAGTTCGAAGAGCAGGATCGTGCGATGGAAGACTTGATAAAGAAGATGGAAGAGCGTATTTCCGATATCTCTTCGGTGGAAGAAATAGACCAGTGCATCACAAAAATGCGTCCCGCCGCAGAATATTTCTTCGATAAGACACGTCGCGAATGGGCGGAAGGTGTTGTTCAGAGCTACCGGAAATTGCCAACCTTTATCACTGCCGAAGGAAAGTCGGACGGTAAGGATGCTTATATAGTCTCCTTATTTATAAAAGGAAAGAAGATAACTACGGCTGCTATGCCGAAACTTACTTCTAACTGCGCTTCCCAACTGAAAGCTGTGCCATGTGGCGAAGACATTCTGATAACTTATAATAGCGAAGACTGTCTGGAAGACGAAGAGAACTTTGTGGAATTGACATTTAAGATGCCGGGAAAATCACTGAAGCATAAGTTCTATTTTTGAGCCAGCTGCTTTACTTCCCCATTCTCTTTTTCAAACCGGTAGTTACCGCCTTTCTCACTCAGTTCGAACAGGGATAGTTGATCTGTTGCTTTATCCACAATCAACAATGCGCTCTGTTTGGCAAAACGTTTCACATCCATACTGAATGGTTCTTCGGTTATTTTCTTATTCACCAGCACGCTGTCATTAATCATTAGTGACAGGGAATCTCCAATAAATCCTTTTTCCAGGGTGATGGTGTACGTTTCGATAAAGTTCCGGTCTTCATCTTTCTGCTTCTGCAGGCGCAGGCTCATGTAAACGAAGATGACGACAACGAAAATAACTGCAAAGGCCAGGATGCCGTTGCCTACCATAAACTGTTTGTTGGTATTCAAGTGGTGTGCCATAAGGATAAAGTTTTAAGAATGGTACAAATGTAATGAATAAACCCTATATTAGGTAATATTTTAAGAATTTTGTATCTGATGAATGCACTCATCATTGGGCAAATGTGTAATTACTATCCTGTGTACAGATAGCTACAAGGTCTTTTTCCTAGGGCTACACCCTTTGGTTGGAATGGCTACACTCTTTCCGATAAAAGGTGTAGCCCTTTTTGGGAAAGGGTGTAGCCTTGGAGTGGATAATATTTCACTTTTGAAATGGTGGTAATTATTTTATATGCTTGAGTGCTTTTTCCCTTGTTTTTGTATGTTATTAAACTGCATATTCGTATCTTTGATTGTCAGGAATGAGAACTCTGTTCTGAATGCTATGAATAAACAGTCTTTTTGCTGATAAGATATGAAGAACAAATATCAATAAGTAAAAAATATGAGAAAACTGCTATTGGCTTGGAGCTTGTTTATTTATGGCTTGCTTTTCTCTTGCACTTCCAAAGATGCATCTGAAATTTTTGATAGGGTAGAGAACTATATGGAAACATGTCCTGATAGTGCATTATTGCTTTTAAATCAAATACCACAATCGGAAAAACTTCAAGGAAAGGAATGTGCTGATTATGCTTTACTATTGACTCAGGCACGTGGTAAAAACTATTTGGATAGTTTACAATCTGATTCTTTAATAAAGCTGGCGGTAGATTATTATCAGGATAGTGATGATGAGGTAAGAGGGGGGAAAGCTTTATTCTATTATGGTAAAGTAATTGCTTTACAAGGAGATAATGAAAAGGCCATGCAAGCTTATTTAGATGCACAAGAAAGGCTGGAAGGTACAAAAGAATATAAATTGCAGGCTTGGATACAAGAATATGTCGGACGAATAAATGATGATCAAGAAAGATATGATATGGCATTGGATAACTATCAGAAGTCTATTTTTTATAACAAAAAGGCGGATAATACCTTAGGCATTATCTATGCTTATCGGAATATAGCCTGGATTTATGTGGTTAGGCAAAATTTGGATAGTGTGAATAAATATGTAGAAGCGGGATTCTCTTTGCTAAATGGTGATAGTACTTTATCTGTTTTTCCTTCATTGATGCATATTAAAGGAGTTGCAGAGAATAGTAGGGGGAATTATTTAAATGCTGTAAGCTGTTTTTTAGTGGCTATCAGGTGCGAGAAAGTTGCTGGTTCTATTCCTTATTATTATATGTCGTTGGGAGATGCTTATATGAAACTTAGTCTATTTGATAAAGCAGAAGAATGTTTTAAATATATTTTGTCCTCAAGTGATATTTTTGTCTTGTCGGGTGCTTATAATTATTTTTATCTGTTAGAAAAGGAAAAAGTGGAGTATGGAAAATCCCTTTATTATAAAGAAAAGTCGGATTCCTTATTAGAAATAGCCCAGAATGAAGCTATACGAAATAGAGTTTTGAAGATACAGAAGAAAAACGAGATAGAGAAACTGCAAAAAGAGAAAGATATACTTCGGCAAGATAGCTTGATACAACTGTTAGGAGGTATTGTTCTATTAATTTTTTTGTCTCTTTTGGGGTTGTTTTTGAGAAAAAAGATGGTGAAGCGTAATGAGCGAGATTATCAGGAAAGTTTGCGGGAAATTACAAAACGAAGTAGGGAGATTATTAGTGCCAATGAGCAATTAATAAGTCAGTATATTTGCCAAGTTGAAGAATTGAAGCAAAAAGAAGTATTGACAGTAGAAGCTTCTAAAGAACAAATTGTGAGGTTAGAGCAGGAAATACAAATTTTAATGGAGAAGAATCGGGTCACCTTAGAAAACTCTTATGCTGACGGGTTAAATGTACTGAGACAATTAAGGGAACGGTTATTGATAGTTGAGAATATGACCGCAATAGAAAAGCGGGAATTTTTAGGTTATGTGGATTTGCTTTTTGATAACTTTGTGACTCGTTTATGTACAGAGTATGGGCTGAAAGAGAGTAATTTATTATTGGCGGCTTTCATCAAATTAGGCTTTTCTACAGAGGAATTAGTGATTCTCTTTGACTGTGAATTGGAGTCTATCAGGAAACGAAAACAACGACTAAAAAGTAAACTTAGCTTAGATAGTAAAGTGAATTTAGATATTTTTTTCGCTTACTATCCTCGTAAAATGTCCTGCTAAATGCACAGTAATCTCTGTAAGTTGTTTATTATCAAATAATAATAATAGAGAAAAGTGTCCTGTTGTAAATTTGTGTATTTAGGTTATTCGCGCTATTTTTGGAAAAACTAAAAACACTAATACATGAAAACAAAATTTGTATTTTGCCTTGTGAGCTGGCTCTGTTTATTATCAATAGGCGTAGTTAAGGCTGATTCTGATGATTTCACTAATGGAACGAAAATCATGTTATCCTGTAATGATGTACCTTTTCAAAAACCTTAAGGTTCTGATCAAGAACAACGCTCTATTTTCGTGCCAATTCCTATTTCTGCTTTTTTAAGTAATAAACAATCTATTGAATTAGAATTCTATGAGTCTATAGGTAATATAGAAATTATTATCTCTCAGAATGGGATGGTTATTTATTCTTCATCCGAAAATATTGAATCTAATTTAGTTGAAAGAATTTCTCTTTCACAAACATTATCAGGATGTTGTTTGCTTGAGATAAAGGGAGAAAATGGTGCTTATGCCTTTGGTTATTTTGAAATATAAGAAATAGAAGCTATGAGAACTTCATCATATAACATAATAGTAAAAGTGGATAATGAGGCAGGACGCTACGCCTTATTAAATAGTTATACTCATGCTTTTGATATTGTGAATCAGAATGTATATCAATATCTTAAGAATCAAAGTGAATATTGGGACATTTTTAACGAAACAAAAGAAAAGCTTGTTAAGCGGGGATATATGACATCTTTATCGAAAGAAGATGAAACTGAGTTGGTAAAACGACTTTTGAATAAGATATATGATGAAGTTCGTCTGAAGAATTTCGGTTTTCATTTTATAATTTCGTATGACTGTAATCTGAGATGCGTTTATTGTTATGAGTATCCTGTTTTAAATGGATGTGCTTGCTTGCCCAAGTGTAGAATAACCAAGGAACAAGTGGATAAGGCCTATGAAATTATTAAAGACAAAGACAAAGATAGGACAGGAAAAAGGAGTATCCATTTGTATGGTGGTGAACCCTTTCTGGCAGAAAACTATGAAGTCCTTGAGTATATTGTACAACAGGGCAAAGATTTGGGATATATGTTTTCTGTAACATCAAACGGATATGATTTGGATAATTACTTGGATTTTTTAAAAGAGAACTCTAAAATATTCTCTTTTCAAATAACAATAGATGGAGTAGAGGATATACACAATAAGAGGAAACCTCATTATAAGAATAAGGATTCATTTGCTAAAATAGCATCGAATGTAGATAGTTTACTAAAAATTGGGATTCCCATATCAATTCGCATTAATACGGATCCTTACTCTATGGAGCGTATTGATGAATTGTTGTCATATTTTAAAGAGAAAGATTGGTTCCAGTATAAGAACTTTAAACCTTATTGTGCTCTTTTGCGTAAAGATGTTCCAATAAATAGTACAAAAGAAAATATATCTAAAGAGATGTTTACTCAAAGTGAGTTTTATCGCACATTCTGTGAAAAAGATTTAAGTGAAAAATGTGAAGGTCATTTTATGTGCCAGGATTTTGAAGTGCAATCTGTGCTAAATAGATTACTTTTAGGAAAGTATGTGCACCATAGAAGCTGCTTTTGCGGAGCTCAGACTAGTAATATCATATTTGATCCACTTGGTGATATTTATTCGTGTTGGGATGTTGTGGGGCAAAAAGAACAAAGAGTGGGTCGTTACATGCCTGATTTTGTTTTAGAGAACAGGGCTGCTGATAGGTGGTTTAATTCAAGAGTCAGTGAGCAAAAGTGCGTTAATTGCAAATATGTGTTTTTCTGCGGTGGTGGTTGCTTAGCCAACGCATATCGGGTGACTGGTAAAGTAAAGTCTGGTGAATGTAATGATTATCCTCGTTTATTTGGATATGGCATACGACAATTATATAATAAAAAAAGGGATTGATGAAAGCTGATGATGCAATAATGATAAAACATCTGTTGGAAAGTGATGAATGCCGATTTGAACACTTTGTTCCAATAGAATATTTCTCAATAGTTTCAGGCATTTTTAATCTGCTTGAAAGCTTGGAAAATGCAGAAATGAATTTTTATTTAGGAACAATAGAAGCAGAGATAATTTCATTGTGTACATTAAGTGCTGACAATGTATTATTGAAGTCTTATGTTTTAGAGTTAAGAGAAACGTTATCGACGGATTTCTCTATCGAGAAATTACAGCGATGCAAAATCCTGTTTAATGATATGCGGGATATATATATGGAAAAATATGCAAGACCTATAATGTTAATGGAGGTAGGATAATGCAGAAAGTAGTATTGAGTGAGGTAGTGGATTATTTGCATAAAGCATACCCGGATGCTTCTATTGGAGTCGGTGGTTCTGTTGCGGCTGGAACATATAGGGCTGATAGTGATGTTGATGTTTTATTCCAACGAGAAGATTGTCGGAAAAGTTTTTTAGTATCTTTCTTTTGTAAGGGAGTTAAAGTCAGTATATTTAGTTTTAGTAAAGATATGCTGCTTCGGAAAGAACGAAAATATTTGCTGAACTATAATAATATGCCAATTTCATTTATCTCAGATGTATATAGCATACATGATGAAAAAGAGCTTATTACAGATTTGAAATATTTTGTTAAAGATATAGTTGAGAGGCGGAGAATATTAAAGTATGTTCTTATTGACGAGTTGAAGACAAGTATTGCGAATCTGTTGCAAGTAAAGCCGTTTTCACTTGTAGATGTAAAAAGGGAAATGTACGCTGTAATAGATAAAATGATTTGTATATTCTATTTAAAGTTCCATGCTGATAGAATAGTGCAAAAGCAGGAAGGACGTAATCCATATTGGATAATAGAAAGGGATGATGATGCTTTGTACAAAAGCTTAAAAGAATGTATGCCATATAATTTGGAAACATATGAACGGGTAAATGAGATTTTTAAGAAATATCTGAGGTTTTACTAAAAAAAGATTTTATGAAGAAGAGTGTAGAAATGATTTCACTAAATTCTACTCGGACTGAGTTTAGTGAAGAAATGAATTTGGATGAAAGGCTGCAACGATTACAGTCTGATGAACTAAAGTCTATTAGAGCTGGTGCATCTTGTCCAAGTAAAGATTGTCCGACAGAAATCTGTTTGGGTATGGGTTGCCCAAATGAGTGTGGGACTCGTTGTGATGCGAATTATCCTGAATGCGACTTTGAAATAATAGACTGCCGCCATCTGTATGATGAAGATGATTGTCGCAGAATGGATCCTACTTAATAGCTTGATTATTGGGAGAAAGAATGTTTATCTTTTCTCCCCTTTAATTTAATGTTAAATATTTATATATGAAGATAATCATATTTTGGTTTCTTATAATGACTTGTTCCCTGCCGATGGAATCTCAATCACAGGGGTATGTTATAGACGGGAAAGATAATAGCCCCTTATCCGGCGTAAATATATACCTGCAAAGAGATTCTGTAGGAATAGGTGTGACTGATGAAGATGGGCATTTCAATATTGAGGATGTGGAGAATATTGCAGGAAGTGATACGATTATTTTCTCGTATGTGGGATATCTTTCTCTTAAACTTACCCTTAAGGATTTGAGATATTCGGCCTATCGCGTAACAATGTATACTTATTCTCAGCAATTGCCGGAAGTGAGTGTGAAGGGGGAACGAGGACGCATCTTTCTCAATTATGAACCTTTGAAGGATTTGCCTGTAGCTGTTGTTTCTTCTGGCTCCTTCATCCAAAATGGCAAGATATATATCATATCAGGAGATGAAAAGACTCTGGTAACTGGGGGTACTCTTTCTGATAAAATGTATGTTTATGACATTGCTACAGATACTTGGACAGAAAGTCTGCAAAAGTTTGCCCGACGTAATGGGCATGGAGCGCATTATTATAAAGGAAAGGTATTCATCGTGGGGGGAAAGTATTTATCCACCAACCGTAGATTGGAATATACGGCACCTCAAATTGAAATTTATGATTTGGATAGAGATACTCTGTATGTGGATTGGGTGAATCCTCATCAGGCGGTAGATCCAGCTACATTCATTTATGATGATTGTCTGTATATGATGGGTGGCACCATAAAAAAGAACGTGTACTCTGATAATGCACATATACTTGATTTTAAAACAGGTATTTGGTATGATGCCGGAATCGTTATTCCAAAAGAAAGAAGAGATTTTATGAGATGTGTTTTGGTGGGACATATTGCTTATTTCTTTGGTGGTCAATACACGACTTCAATGTGGAAAGTCAGAAGTTATGATTTGGAGACAGGTGCCTGGAACGACTTATGTAATTTAAAGGAAGGAGTCTGTTGCCCGGGAGTTACAACCAATGGAAATCTGATTTATATTTATGAAAATATGAGCTTGCAGATATATAATATCAGAACGAACACTGTGAATGCCTATTATTTTACGGACGGTTCGGAGAGTTCTGGATTGTTCTATGCTGACGGAAAGCTTTATGTCGTAGGTGGTCGTCAACAACCTTCATTTTCTGACGACCTGGAGCATAGAATCGAACCTGAAAATGTTTTTTCTGTTGATGTAAGCCATATAAGTTCTGAATAACCAAAATGAGTTCTTTTCCTTATTATAAACAGTTAGACAAAATGGATTGTGGTCCTGCGTGCTTGCGTATGATTGCAAGGTTTTATGGGAAAAGCTATTCATTACAGACTCTTCGTGAACATTCTTATATTTCAAGAGAAGGTGTCTCATTGATAGGGCTTAGTGATGCGGCTGAATCCATTGGGTTCCGGACAACCGGTTTGCGCATAACATTGGAACAATTGGAAAGAGATGTTCCGTTGCCTTGTATTTTATATTGGAATCAGAATCATTTTGTAGTATGTTATGGCGTAAAGAAGCGAAGAGGTAGATATTATTTTCAAATAGCAGATCCCGCTAATAGCTTACTTGTTTATTCAGAAAAGGAAATTAAACGATGTTGGTTGTCTGTAAAATCAGAGTCAAGAGAGCTTGGAATTGTATTAGCTTTAGAGCCGGGAACACGGTTTTATGAGTTTGGGGATGAATCTGAAGTTGAAGAAGGACGTAAATTGGTTTTCTTTATAAAATATCTCACTCCCTACAGGAAACAATTATTGCAGTTAGTATTGGGAATGCTGACAGGCTCATTATTGCAACTTATCTTTCCCTTTTTAACTCAGTCCTTGGTAGATGTGGGGATTCGTGATGGAAATTTAGGCTTTATAACCTTAATCTTAATAGCACAAATAGTTCTTTTCATCTCTCAACTCTCTGTAGAGTTTATTCGTAGTTGGATATTGCTCCATGTCAATGCGCGTATCTCTATAACTCTGATCTCCGATTTTCTGATAAAACTAATGAGATTGCCACTACATTTTTTTGATACGAAGCTCTTGGGGGATATAATGCAACGTATCAGAGATCATGGACGTATCAGAGCATTCCTTATGGGGTCATCTATTTCTACGGTATTTTCATTCATTACTTTCTTTGTTTTTTCTATTGTGTTGGCTTATTATAATTGGTATATACTGATGATATTTTTTATAGGAAATATCTTGTATGTAGGGTGGGTTCTTTTATTTATGAAATATCGTCGTGAACTCGATGTTAAGCGCTTTAAGCAATCAGCAAATGAGGAAAGCAATTTGATACAGATGGTGTCTGCTATGCAGGAAATTAAGTTGAATAATTGTGAAACGCAGAAACGCTGGCAATGGGAGCGTATTCAGGTGAAACTGTTTAAGATTAGTGTAAAAGGTTTGGCTTTAGGACAGGTACAACGGGTGGGGTCAGTATTTTTTTATCAAACTACAAATATCATAATTTCATTTATTGCAGCAAAGGCTGTTGTGGAGGGGCAGATGACTTTGGGCATGATGATGTCTCTCACTTATATTATTGGTCAATTAAGTGCTCCGGTTTCTTCTTTTATCGGTTTTGCACAGCAATTTCAGGATGCTAAGATAAGTTTGGAACGACTGAATGAAGTGCATGGTAAGCCGGATGAAGAGCAGGATATTGTTTCTAAACTTTCTATTCTTCCGGAAAAACGTGATTTGAAAGTAGAGAATGTTTTCTTTAGTTACGATGGTGCAAACCGGGATTATGTGTTAGATGGTATTTCTTTGTTTATCCCTGAACGGAAGGTAACTGCTATTGTAGGAGCAAGCGGTAGTGGCAAAACAACATTGATAAAATTGATGCTTGGTTTCTATTTACCGAATAAGGGAGCTATAAAGGTGAATGATACATCACTGGAAAGTATTAATCCGCATCTTTGGCGTGCCAAGACAGGGGCGGTGATGCAAGACGGCTTTATCTTCTCGGAAACTATAGTACAAAATATTGCTGTAGGTGAAGAGCAAGTTGATTTGGAACGACTTCGCCACGCTGTGATGGTGGCTAATATTCGGGACTTCATAGATTCCCTTCCGTTGAGCTACAATACAAAGATAGGTATGGAGGGGAATGGTATCAGCCAAGGACAACGGCAGCGTATTTTGATAGCGCGTGCTGTGTATAAGAATCCGGAATATCTTTTCTTTGATGAGGCTACTAATGCGCTGGATGCTAATAATGAGAAAGAAATTATGGAACATTTGCAGGCTTTTTACAAAGGGAAGACAGTGGTGGTCGTAGCACATCGTCTGAGTACGGTGATGAATGCGGATAAGATTGTGGTACTTGATAAAGGGCGTATAGCGGAAGAAGGTACGCATAAGGAGCTAACTGAACGAAGAGGATTGTATTATCAGTTGGTAAAGAATCAATTGGAGTTGGGTAACTGATGGGGGAGAAGAAGTATAAAGATATAGAGTTGCGCAGCGAAGAAGTGCAAGAGGTAATGAATCACATTTCACCTTGGGTGGTAAGGTGGGGGCTTACTGTCTTGTTTTTGATCCTGATGGTGATACTGGCAGGGTGCTGGATATTTAAATATCCGGATACTTTGGTAGCAGAGGTCACTCTTGCAACAGAAGAACCTCCTGCTTCTGTTTTGGCTCATGCTGCTGGAAAACTGGATACACTTTATGTAAAGAATGGAAGTTTGGTCGGTGAGGGTACGGACTTGGGAGTAATTAATAATGCAGCTGTTTGGGAAGATGTGCGCTGGTTGTCCGAACAGATGCAAGAATGGGAGAGAACTAATTTTGCTTGGAAGAAAGGAATGGAAATCTTTGCGGATAAGCGGTTACAATTGGGGGAGTTACAATCTGCTTTTGCCATTTTTATCACTGCACTTTCTGAGTATGCGCTTTTCATGAAACAGGATTATTATACAAAGAAGCTATGGGTGCAAGAAAAACAGTTAAAAGGACAACGTACATATCTCCATGTAGCAGAGCAAGAGTATGAGTTGATTAAGAAAGATGTAAATTTAGCACAGAATATGTATAATCGTGATTCTACTTTGTATGCCCGTAATGCAATGATTGTTACCGAGTTCGAAGAGTCGGGTAGTAAATATCTGCAAAGTCTTTGTTTAGAAAAAAGTGCACGGATGAATTTGTTACAAGCCGAAATGCAGTTAGTACAGCATGAAGAGAATTTGATTGATATACGTAAACAGGCCTATGATGAGGAGCAAACTCATCGTACTAAATTGAAAAATTCAGTGGAACAATTAGCATCTCAGTTGAGCGCCTGGGAGTATTCCTATTTACTAAAAAGTCCTGTTAGTGGTAAAGTTAGTTTTATGAAAGTGTGGAGCCGTAATCAGAATATAAAATTGGGTGAAACTGTTTTTATTATTCAACCATCGGATAGTTCGAATGTATTAGGTAAAGCGTTACTTCCTTTACAAGGTTCGGGAAAAGTACATATTGGACAACGGGTACATATACGTTTGAATAATTATCCCGATCAAGAGTTCGGCTATGTCAAAGGTCTGGTGAAAAGTATTTCACCTGCTCCGACTGAAGAAGATGTGTATATAGTAGAAATCTGTTTGCCGGATGGATTAAAGACTAATTATGGTAGGCAACTTCCCGCTTCGCAGGAACTTAAAGGTACGGTAGATATTATTCTCGCTGATAGGAATTTGTTGGAAAGGTTGTTGGCGCCATTAAGAAAGATGGTCGGATATGAAGAATGAGAAAAATGATTGATTTTGAACGTACAGACAATCTTTTCAACAATTAAGAAGCAGTTCTTTGAAATTATTTGCCTAATATTGCAGCTACAAACCTTTAAACAAATATGCCATGAAAAGGAAAGTGACACTTCTGTTGCTATTATTCTGTATGTTTACCTTGTATGCGCAGGAAGTATATAAAACTGTAAAAGACCTGTCGTATATTGCCAAGTCCGAGACTGACGCTTACCGGAAGGAACGTTGCAAACTGGATGTCTACTATCCGGTGGACAAAAAAGATTTTCCTACTATCGTATGGTTTCATGGCGGTGGTCTGGAAGGCGGTGGAAAGCATATCCCCCAGGAATTGATGAACAGAGGCTTTGCTGTGGTGGCGGTGAACTACCGTCTAAGTCCCAAGGCCAAGAATCCCGCTTATATTGAAGATGCTGCGGTTGCCGTGGCATGGACATTCAACCATATAGAAGAATACGGCGGCAGTAAAGACAAGATATTTGTTTCCGGACATTCCGCAGGCGGCTACCTTACACTGATATTGGCTATGGATAAGAAGTACATGGAAGCTTATGGTGCGGATGCCGATAAAGTGGCTGCTTATCTTCCCGTCAGCGGACAGACGGTGACTCATTTCACGATTCGTAAAGAACGCGGGTTGCCAAACGGTATTCCTATTATAGATGAATATGCCCCGGTGAACCGTGTGCGTAAAGATACCCCTCCTGTCATACTGATTACCGGAGACCGCAATCTGGAAATGGCGGATCGATGGGAAGAGAACGCCTTATTCGCTTCCGTAGCGAAGAATATCGGCAATAAGAAGGTGGCTCTGTATGAGTTGCAAGGCTTCAATCACGGCACAGTACTTGAACCTGCCTGTTTCCTGATTATAAACTATATCCGTGAACATTGATATATACATACTTATGAAAAGATTAACAGCTTTGATCGTCGCCTTGCTGATTGGCGTGACGATGTTTGCACAACAAGCCCTTTGGGAAAGTGCTCCCGTGGTATCTCCCGAGATTCATGACAACAATACCGTAACCTTCCGCTTCAAAGCACCAAAAGCGGTGAGAGTACAGCTTACAGGAGACTTCCTGCCTGTACAAAAGAATGCTAAGTTTGAGGCTCCCGGAATTGTGGATATGAAGGAAGGGCAGGAGAGTGTATGGGAATATACTACTCCCGAACCTCTGAAACCGGAGCTTTACAGCTACTCTTTCATAGTAGATGGCTTGCGGATGAACGATCCCGCCAATGTCTACCTGATCCGTGATGTGTCCACCTTAACCAACGTATTTATCATTGGCGGCGACCGTGCCGATTTTTATAAAGTCAATCCGGTGCCTCACGGAACTGTCTCCCGAATATGGTATGATAGTCCGGCACTTGGCCTGGAACGTCGTATGGCGGTCTATACTCCTGCCGGTTATGAAACCGGCGGCAAACGCTATCCCGTGCTTTATCTCCTTCACGGAATGGGTGGCGATGAAGAAGCATGGATTTCTTTGGGTCGTACTGCACAGATATTGGACAACCTGATTGCACAGGGTAAAGCAAAGCCCATGATTGTAGTAATGCCGAACGGTAATGCTTCACAGGAAGCTGCTCCCGGAGAGTCATCCCGTGGAATGGTTCCCCCGACAATGCAGTTGCCCAAGACGATGGAGGGATCTCATGAACAAGCGTTTCCCGAGATCGTGAAGTTCATCGATAAAAACTATCGTACGATAAAGAGTAAATCCGGTCGTGCCATTGCCGGTTTGTCTATGGGTGGTTTCCATTCTTTGCATATTTCCAAGCAATATCCTGATATGTTCAATTATGTCGGACTGTTTTCCGCTGCCATTATGCCTAACAAAGAGGTGTCTTCACCGATATACGAGAACATGGAAGGAAAACTGAAAGTGCAGTTTGACAAGAACCCTGCCCTTTACTGGATTGCCATCGGTAAGACGGATTTCCTCTACAAAGCCAATGAGGAGTACCGTAAACTGCTGGATGAAAAGGGATATAAATATACCTATTACGAATCGGATGAAGGACATATCTGGAGGAACTGGCGTATTTATCTGACGGAGTTCGTTCCGATGTTGTTCAGGTAAGAGAAATACAGGAAATAACAAAACAATACCTAAAAAGCATCCTGTTATACCCTTGAGGATAACAGGATGTTCTTATCTTTGCCTGCTGAAACCCAAAAACAATACCATGAATAGAAAATTAATCTTATCCGCAGCCCTCTCCGGGCTGATGTTAACCGCTACGGCGCAAACTACAGTGGCTCCTGCCATCCCAAGAGATGGGAAAATAGAAAAGAAGGTAGAAGCCTTGCTCAAGAAGATGACCCTTGAAGAGAAGATTGGGCAGATGACAGAGCTTACCATTGACGTCATTACCAAACGTGATAATTCGACCCAAGAGTTTCAGATAGATGATGCTTTGCTGGATACCGTTATCGGCAAGTACAAGGTCGGCTCTATCCTGAATGTGCCCCAGGGTGTTGCCCAATCCAAAGAGAAGTGGGAGGAAATCATCTGGAAGATACAGGACAAATCGATGAAAGTGATGGGTATTCCTTGTATTTATGGTGTAGACCAGATACACGGAACAACTTATACATTGGGTGGAACCTTCTTCCCCCAGGGTATCAATATGGCAGCTACCTTCAACCGCGAACTGGTGCGTGAAGGCGCCCGCATCTCTGCTTATGAAACCAAGGCCGGAAGTATCCCCTGGACCTATGCTCCGGTGCTCGACCTGGCACGTGATGCCCGCTGGCCCCGTCATTGGGAGAACTACGGTGAAGATTGCTACGTGAATGCCGAAATGGGACGCGAAGCTGTAGTCGGTTTCCAGGGCAGTGATCCTAACCATATAGGAAAACAACAAGTAGCCGCCTGCATCAAGCATTATATGGGTTACGGTGTCCCTGTTTCCGGTAAAGACCGTACCCCTTCGTCCATCACCGTGCAGGATATGCGCGAGAAACATTTCGCTCCGTTCCTTAAAGGTATCAAGGCAGGTGCTTTGTCTGTGATGGTGAACTCTGCCATGAACAACGGGCTTCCTTTTCATGCCAACTATGAACTGCTGACCGAGTGGCTGAAAGAGGACTTGAACTGGGATGGCATGATTGTGACCGACTGGGCGGATATCAATAACCTCTATACCCGCGATAAGATTGCAGGCAGCAAGAAAGAGGCTATCAAGATAGCTATCAATGCTGGTATCGATATGTCGATGGTGCCTTATGAATGGAGTTTCTGTACATACCTGAAAGAGTTGGTGGAAGAAGGCGAAGTGCCGATGAGCCGTATTGACGATGCTGTACGCCGCGTGCTGCGCATGAAGTATCGCTTGGGCTTGTTCGAAACGCCTGCTTATAATCATACGGATTTCCCCCTGTTCGGAGGTAAAGAGCATGCCGCCGCCGCTTTGCAGGCTGCCGAAGAGTCTCTAGTCTTATTGAAGAATACCGATCACATCTTGCCGTTGCCCAAAGATAAAAAACTGCTGATTACAGGTCCTAATGCCAACTCCATGCGTACGCTCAACGGTGGCTGGTCTTACACTTGGCAAGGGCACAGGGCGGATGAATTAGCAGCGGATTATAACACCATTCTTGAATCGTTCACTCAGAAGTTCGGTGCTTCCAATATCATCTATGAGCCGGGTGTCACTTATAAGGAAGGTGGCGCATGGTGGGAAGAAAATGCTCCAGAGATAGATAAAGCCGTAGCTGCCGCCGCCAATGCGGATTATATCATCGCTTGTGTGGGTGAGAACTCCTATTGCGAAACTCCGGGTAACCTGAACAATCTCTTCCTTTCCGAAAGCCAACTCAATCTGGTGAAAGCATTGGCTGCCACCGGAAAACCGGTTATTTTGGTTCTGAACGAAGGCCGTCCGCGCATCGTCAACGAAATAGAACCGTTGGCAAAGGCTGTTGTCAACACCATGCTTCCGGGTAACTATGGGGGCGATGCTTTGGCGAACCTCGTGGCAGGAGACGCCAACTTCAGCGGTAAGATGCCTTATACTTATCCGAAGGAAATCAATTCACTGTTCACTTACGACTACAAGCCGTGCGAAGACCTTGAAAAGATGTCGGGTGCTTATGATTACGATGCCGTGATGTCCGTGCAATGGGCATTTGGTTACGGATTGAGCTACACTACCTATGCTTACAGCAACCTCAAAGCGGATAAAACCAACTTTACGGCTGACGATGTACTTACTTTCACCGTTGATGTGAAGAACACCGGTAACTGTATTGGCAAGGAAAGCGTTCTGCTGTTCAGCAGCGATCTGATCGCTTCCCTGACTCCTGATATCCGCCGCCTGCGTGCTTTCGAGAAAGTAGAACTGCAACCGGGAGAAACGAAAACCGTTACGCTGAAAGTAAAAGGCTCAGACCTTGCTTTCGTGGGTTATGATGGCAAATGGATTCTGGAAAAAGGTGACTTTCGCATACAGACGGGTAATCAAACTTTGAATATTACTTGTACGGATACCAGGAAATGGGATACGCCGAATAAATAAAAATATATAAAAGTTCAGGTACGTTTTACCTCCTATGGATAGAGCCAATAGTTCCCTTATTTCGAACTATTGGCTTTCTTTGTATGCAAAAAGATAGTAAAATGCCTGTATTACTTACGCTCCGTTTTTATAAAAGAGTGGAAATAGTATCTTGTTCTGTCTTATAAAGGAATATAAATACGGAATATTGAATAATATACAGTCATTATACGGACTTTATACAAGATAACTATACATCTTATGCCTCAAAACTATATATCTAATGTCTACTATCTATATATCTAACGCTTACGATCTATATATCTAATACTTGCCATCTATATATGGAACGCCTACGATCCATATATCCAATGCAAACCAACAGTTTATGGGCTCCAAGCCGCATGCGTTTTATTTTTCAGCATTGTCCGTATTTATGTATCCATCTGTCAGTCTGCCGGATACACTTTTTTACTTGCGTATTTCCATCCAGACCGGCGGAAGGACGGATATACGGCATTCTCCTTATGCATAAAATACAAAATGTCAGAATCCACCTTGCCATATCGAAGCGGTTTTACAGAAGTCATTTGCATTACTTTCTTCTTTCAGGAGCGTTAAATCATTCTTTTTTTCTCTAATATTTTGTAGTCGAATAGATTATTTATATCTTTGCAACCGCAATGGATGAAAGGTGGAGGGGCAATTAAGCTCCTTTTTTTGTTCCTATATAGTTAATCAATGGTAGAAAAGAAAACTGTTTGTCAGATTGTTGACGAGTGGCTGGACGGAAAAGAGTACTTTCTGGTGGAAGTAGCTATCAGCCCGGACGACAAGATTGTGGTGGAAATTGACCACAAAGAAGGGGTTTGGATTGAAGATTGTGTGGAGTTGAGCCGATACATCGAATCCAAGTTGAACCGTGAGGATGAGGATTATGAGTTGGAGGTAGGTTCTGCCGGTATCGGACAGCCATTTAAAGTGTTGCAACAGTACACCAACCACATCGGAAAAGAAGTGGAAGTGCTGAGAAAAGATGGACGCAAGTTGTGCGGCGTGCTGAAGGCGGCCGATGAACAGCATTTCACTGTAACTGTAGAGAAGAAAGTGAAACCCGAAGGAGCCAAGCGCCCCCAGCTGGTGCAGGAAGACGAAATGCTTGCGTATGATGAAATAAAATATACTAAATACTTAATCAGTTTTAAATAAGACTATGGCCAAGAAAGTAGAAACTATCAGCCTGATAGATACATTTTCGGAATTTAAGGAACTGAAAAATATCGATAGAACCACCATGGTGAGCGTGCTCGAAGAGTCGTTCCGTAGTGTGATCGCGAAGATGTTCGGCACCGATGAGAATTACGACGTAATTGTGAACCCGGACAAGGGCGACTTCGAAATATGGCGCAACCGTGAAGTAGTGGCGGATGAAGACCTGGAAAATCCGAACTTGCAGATTGCATTATCGGAAGCACAGAAAATAGATGCTTCTTATGAAGTGGGCGAGGAAGTGACGGATGAAGTAATCTTCGCGAACTTCGGACGACGTGCCATCCTGAACCTGCGTCAGACGTTGGCCTCTAAAATTTTGGAACTGGAAAAAGACAGTATCTATAATAAATATATTGATAAGGTGGGTAATATCATCAATGCAGAAGTATACCAGATATGGAAGAAGGAAATGCTGCTGCTCGACGATGAAGGAAACGAATTACTGCTGCCCAAGACGGAACAGATTCCGAGCGATTTCTATCGCAAGGGAGAAACGGCGCGTGCCGTGGTGGCCCGTGTGGACAACAAGAATAATAATCCGAAGATTATCCTTTCCCGTACATCGCCTGTATTTCTGCAGCGTCTGTTCGAGATGGAAGTACCCGAAATCAATGACGGACTGATTACCATTAAGAAGATTGCCCGTATCCCCGGTGAGCGTGCCAAGATTGCCGTTGAGTCGTACGACGACCGTATCGACCCGGTAGGTGCCTGCGTAGGTGTGAAGGGTAGCCGTATTCATGGCATTGTTCGTGAGTTGCGCAACGAGAATATTGACGTAATCAACTATACGTCCAATATCCAGTTGTTTATTCAGCGTGCCCTCAGCCCCGCGAAGATATCTTCTATTCGTCTGAATGAAGAGGAACGTAAGGCAGAAGTATTTCTGAGGCCTGAAGAGGTTTCGCTGGCTATTGGTAAAGGCGGTTTGAATATCAAACTTGCCAGTATGTTGACCGAGTACACCATTGACGTATTCCGTGAGTTGGATCAGGCTGTTGAGGATGAAGATATCTATCTGGATGAGTTCAGAGACGAAATCGACGGTTGGGTGATTGATGCCATCAAGTCGATTGGTATCGATACAGCGAAGGCCGTGTTGAACGCTCCGCGCGAGTTGTTGATTGAAAAGACTGACTTGGAAGAAGAAACGGTGGATGAGGTATTACGCATTTTAAGTTTGGAGTTTGAAGAAGGCGAACCCGAATTGGATCCGGCACCTGAGGTTATGCCTGAGACAGAGCCCGAGGCGGAATAAAGTGTCTGTTGACATCTGTTTCTGTTTGCACTAACTTCTTTCTCCACATTATTCATTAATTTTTTAGTATGACGATAAGGTTAAATAAAGTAACAAGAGATTTGAATGTAGGAATTTCAACGGTCGTTGAGTTCTTGCAGAAGAAAGGATTTGCCGTTGAGGCAAACCCCAACACAAAAATTAACGAGGAGCAATATGCCTTGCTCGTGAAAGAGTTCAGTACAGATAAGAATCTTAGACTTGAATCGGAACGTTTCATTCAGGAACGGCAGAATAAAGACCGTAACAAAGCATCGGTATCTATCGATGGTTACGAGGCTGAGACTACGGAGAAACCGAAAGTTGAAGAAATAAAGACTGTTGTCCCCGAAGATGCACGTCCGAAGTTTAAACCTGTCGGAAAAATAGACTTGGATAAACTGAACCGGAAACCGGTAGTAGAAAAAGTGGAAGAAAAGAAAGTGGAAACATCTGCGCCTGTGGTAAAGGAAGAACCTAATCCGCAGCCCAAACCGGAACCGAAGCCTGAGTTCAGACCGGAACCGAAACCGGAACCCAGACCGGAATTAAAGCCCGAACCGAAAGCCGAACCGAAGCCAGCTCCGGCTCCCGAACCGGTTCCTGTGGTGAAAGAAGAACCGAAGCCAGCAGTCGTTGCAGAAAAACCTGCACCCAAACCCGCTCCGGCAGTAGCGAAAGAAGTAGTGAAAAAAGAAACACCTGCTCCCGCGGCACCTGTCCGGGAAGAGGAGAAACCGGCTGTGGCAGAAGAAGCGCCTGCAAAGAGTGGTGAAGCGGAAATCTTCACAATTCACAAGCCGGAGTTTGTTTCTAAGATCAATATCATCGGTCAGATTGATCTGGCGACATTGAACCAGTCTACACGCCCTAAGAAGAAATCCAAAGAGGAGAAACGTAAGGAGCGTGAAGAGAAGGAGAAGATTCGTCAGGATCAGAAGAAGCTGATGAAAGAGGCGATCATCAAAGAAATCCGTCGCGAAGACATCAAAGCGAAGGATGGCAAGGAGAAAGATGCCGATGCCAACGCCAACAAGAAGAAACGTCTCCGCATTAATAATAAGGAGAAGGTGGATATCAACAATGCATCCAACTTCCAGCGTGGAGGCGACAACCGTGGTGGAGGTAAAGGATCTCATGCCGGTGGTGGTCAGCAAGGTGCCGGTGGTGGTAATAATCACCAAGGTGGCAACAAGAACAATCGTAACAACAATAACAGGGATCGTTTCAAGAAACCGGTCATCAAGCAGGAGGTTAGCGAGGAAGATGTAGCTAAGCAGGTAAAAGAAACCTTGGCACGCCTCACTTCCAAAGGTAAGAGCAAGACTTCCAAATACCGTAAGGACAAGCGCGATATAGCGAACAGCCGTATGCAGGAGCAGGAAGACCGCGAAATGGCGGACAGCAGAGTGCTGAAGATAACGGAATTCGTGACTGCCAACGAGTTGGCAAGCATGATGGATATTTCCGTGACGCAGGTCATCGCTACTTGTATGAGTATCGGTATCATGGTGTCTATTAACCAGCGTCTGGATGCTGAAACCATCAATCTGGTGGCGGAAGAGTTCGGATACAAGACTGAATATGTCAGTGCGGAAGTGGCGCAGGCCATTGTAGAAGAGGAGGATTCTGAAGAGGATCTGGAACCGCGCGCACCGATTGTTACCGTCATGGGTCACGTAGACCACGGTAAGACATCATTGCTCGACTATATCCGTAAGGCGAACGTTATTGCCGGTGAAGCCGGTGGTATCACGCAGCACATCGGTGCTTACAACGTGAAACTGGAAGACGGACGTAAGATTACGTTCCTCGATACTCCGGGTCATGAGGCGTTTACCGCTATGCGTGCCCGTGGTGCGAAGGTGACGGACGTGGTTATCATTATTGTCGCTGCCGATGATAACGTGATGCCGCAAACGAAGGAAGCTATCAACCATGCTATGGCTGCCGGTGTACCTATCGTATTTGCAATTAACAAGATTGATAAACCGACTGCCAATGCTGACAAGATTAAGGAAGAACTGGCAGGTATGAACTATCTCGTTGAAGAATGGGGCGGCAAATATCAATCGCAAGATATCTCGGCCAAGAAAGGCTTGGGTGTGAAAGAACTGTTGGAGAAAGTATTGCTGGAAGCAGAAATGCTTGATCTGAAAGCAAACCCGAACCGTAAGGCAACAGGTTCCATCATCGAGTCTTCATTGGACAAAGGACGTGGTTACGTAGCTACCATGCTGGTATCAAACGGTACACTTCAGGTGGGAGACATCGTACTGGCAGGTACAGCATATGGTAAGGTGAAAGCTATGTTCAACGAACGTAACCAGCGCCTGAAAGAGGCCGGACCGTCTGAGCCGGTATTGATTCTGGGATTGAACGGCGCGCCTGCTGCCGGTGATACGTTCCACGTAATCGATACGGAGCAGGAAGCACGTGAAATCGCTAACAAACGTGAACAGTTGCAACGTGAACAAGGTCTGCGTACTCAGAAGATGCTTACTTTGGATGAAGTTGGCCGTCGTCTGGCACTGGGTGACTTCCATGAACTGAATGTTATCGTTAAGGGTGACGTGGACGGTTCTGTTGAGGCGTTGAGCGATTCACTGATCAAGCTGTCTACAGAGCAGGTACAGGTAAATGTAATCCATAAAGGCGTTGGAGCTATTTCCGAATCCGATGTTTCACTGGCTGCCGCTTCGGATGCTATCATCATCGGCTTCCAGGTGCGTCCGTCGAATGCCGCTGCAAAGATGGCAGAGAACGAAGGTGTGGATATCCGCAAGTACTCAGTGATTTACGACGCTATCGAAGAGGTGAAGGCCGCTATGGAAGGTATGTTGGCACCGCAGGTGAAGGAGCAGGTAACTGCAACCATCGAGGTACGCGAGGTGTTCAATATCACCAAGGTAGGTCTTGTAGCCGGTGCGGTAGTGAAGACCGGAAAGGTGAAACGCAGCGACAAGGCCCGTTTGATCCGCGACGGTATCGTAATCTTTACCGGTTCTATCAATGCTTTGAAACGTTTCAAGGACGACGTGAAGGAAGTAGGTACCAACTTCGAGTGCGGTATCAGCCTGACGAACTGCAATGATATCAAGGTAGGCGATATGATCGAATCTTACGAAGAAATAGAAGTAAAACAGACTCTTTGACAGTTGACAGTTGATAATTGACAATTATCTGTAAAATGGACTTAGCAATGGATAGTTGGTAGTTGATAATAAAAGGAATTGTCAATTGTCAATTATCCATTGTCAATTTATATAGTTATGACAATAATAGATATCATCCTGTTGGTGGTGATTGGTGCGGGAGCGGTCATCGGTTTTATAAAAGGCTTCATCAAGCAACTGGCATCCATTCTCGGATTGATTGTTGGATTGCTGGCTGCAAAAGCACTGTATGTGTCGGTGGCGGAGAGAGTCTTTTCTAAGATAACGGACTCTATGACGTTTGCACAGATATTGGCGTTTGTTGTGATCTGGATAGTGGTTCCGTTGTTGTTCCTGCTGGTAGCGGCTTTGCTGACGAAGGCGATGGAAGCAGTCTCGCTCGGTTGGCTGAATCGCTGGCTGGGTGCCGGACTGGGCGCGTTGAAGTTTCTGCTGCTGGTGAGTCTGCTTATCTGTGTTGTCGAGTTTATCGACTCGGATAATACGATGATTGATAGAACAATGAAGGAGGAATCCGTGTTATATTATCCTATAGAGTCGTTTGCGGGAATGTTTTTCCCGGCTGCAAAAGAAGTTACAGAACAATATATACTTAATACATAATGCAACCCGAAGAACCCAATAAATATGTAAAGGAACTAACGCAGAAGAAGTACAAGTACGGCTTCACCACCGACGTACATACGGAAGTCATTGAGCGTGGGCTGAATGAAGATGTTGTACGGCTGATCTCTGCGAAGAAGAACGAGCCGGAATGGCTGTTGGAGTTCCGTCTGAAAGCATATCGTCACTGGTTGACGATGGAGATGCCTACATGGGCGCATCTCCGTATTCCTGAGATAGATTATCAGGCTATTTCCTACTATGCCGATCCGTTGGCGAAGAAGAAAGATGCGCCTAAGAGTATGGACGAAGTAGACCCAGAGTTGATAAAAACCTTCAATAAGCTGGGCATCCCCCTGGAAGAACAGATGGCGTTGAGTGGCATGGCAGTGGATGCCGTGATGGACTCCGTATCTGTGAAAACTACGTTTAAGGAAACGTTGATGGAGAAAGGAATTATTTTCTGTTCCATTAGTGAAGCCGTACGTGAGCATCCGGATTTGGTGCAGAAGTATCTTGGTTCCGTAGTGGGCTATCGTGACAACTTCTTTGCCGCACTGAACTCGGCGGTATTCTCCGACGGTTCGTTTGTATATATCCCGAAAGGGGTACGCTGCCCGATGGAGTTGTCCACGTATTTCCGTATCAATGCGCGTAATACAGGCCAGTTTGAGCGGACGCTGATTGTAGCGGATGATGATTCGTATGTTTCCTATCTGGAAGGTTGTACGGCTCCGATGCGTGATGAGAATCAGTTGCATGCCGCTATTGTGGAGATTGTGGTGCACGAGCGTGCCGAAGTGAAGTACAGCACCGTACAGAACTGGTATCCGGGTGATGCCGAAGGTAAAGGCGGTGTTTATAACTTTGTTACGAAACGTGGTAACTGCAAAGGTGCGAACAGTAAGCTCTCTTGGACACAGGTGGAGACAGGATCGGCTATTACGTGGAAATACCCTTCCTGCATTCTGACTGGAGATAACTCTTCGGCTGAATTCTACAGTGTGGCGGTGACGAACAACTACCAACAGGCGGATACGGGTACGAAGATGATTCATCTGGGTAAGAATACCAGCAGTACCATTGTCAGCAAAGGTATCTCTGCCGGACATAGTGAGAACTCTTACCGTGGTCTGGTGCGTGTAGCTCAAAAGGCGGATAATGCGCGTAACTATAGTCAGTGCGATTCTCTGTTGCTGGGTGATAAGTGTGGTGCGCATACCTTCCCGTATATGGATATCCATAATGAGACGGCGGTTGTGGAGCATGAGGCGACTACCAGTAAGATCAATGAAGACCAGATCTTCTATTGCAACCAGCGTGGTATTTCTACGGAGGACGCAGTTGGGCTGATTGTGAACGGTTATGCTAAGGAAGTGCTTAATAAGCTGCCTATGGAGTTTGCGGTAGAGGCTCAGAAGTTGTTGGCAATTTCGCTGGAAGGCAGCGTAGGATAAATGAAGAGTTAAGAATGAAGAATGAAGAATTAAAATAAAACGATGAAGAGTTAGGAGTGGAGAATGTTGCGATATTCTTCATTCTTAATTCTTCATTCTTAATTTAATAGATTATGTTAGAGATAAAAGACCTGCATGCCAGTGTAAATGGTAAAGAGATATTGAAAGGCATCAACCTGTCGGTAAGAGCAGGTGAGGTGCATGCTATTATGGGACCGAACGGTTCCGGAAAAAGTACTCTTTCGGCTGTATTGGTAGGTAATCCTGCCTTTGAGGTGACGAAGGGAAGCGTGACTTTCTGCGGTAAGAACCTGTTGGACTTTTCACCGGAAGACCGTAGTCACGAGGGTATCTTCCTCAGCTTCCAGTATCCGGTAGAAATTCCGGGTGTGAGTATGGTTAACTTTATGCGTGCAGCGGTGAATGAGCAACGTAAATACAATCATTTGCCCGCTCTCAGTGCAAGCGAGTTCCTGAAGTTGATGCGTGAAAAGCGTGCCATTGTGGAACTGGACAATAAACTGGCTAACCGTTCGGTGAATGAAGGTTTCTCCGGTGGAGAGAAGAAGCGGAATGAAATCTTCCAGATGGCGATGCTGGAACCGAAATTGAGTATTCTGGATGAAACGGATTCCGGGCTGGATATCGATGCTTTGCGTATCGTAGCCGAAGGTGTGAACAAGTTGAAAACACCGGAGAACAGCACCATTGTCATCACTCACTACCAACGCTTACTGGATTATATCAAACCTGACGTCGTACATGTGCTTTACAAAGGTCGTATCGTGAAGACGGCGGGACCGGAATTGGCGCTGGAACTGGAAGAGAAGGGGTATGATTGGATTAAGAAGGAGTTGGGAGAATAAATTATGAATGCAGAACAACAATACATAGATCTTTTCTCCCAGACGGAAGCTATGATATGCCAGCACAGTGCCGAGGTGCTGAATACCTCTCGTGCCACTGCGTTTGCCGACTTCGAGCGGCTTGGCTTTCCTACCCGTAAGCAGGAGAAATATAAATATACCGATGTCAGCAAGTTCTTTGAACCGGACTATGGGTTGAACCTGAACCGTCTGGATATTCCGGTAAATCCCTATGAAGTATTCAAATGCGATGTACCCAATATGAGTACGTCCCTCTACTTTGTAGTGAATGATGCTTTTTACAATAAAGCGCTACCTGCTTCACATCTGCCCGAAGTAGTCATCTTCGGTAGTTTGAAGGAGATGGCGGCGAAGCATCCGGAACTGGTAAAGAAGTACTATGGCAAGCTGGCAGACACTTCAAAAGACGGAGTGACAGCATTCAACACAGCTTTTGCACAAGACGGTGTGCTGTTGTATATACCTAAGAACGTCGCTTTGGAACGTCCCATTCAGTTGGTAAACATCCTGCGTGGTGACGTGAACTTCTTGGTGAACCGCCGGGTATTGATTGTATTGGAAGATGGCGCACAGGCACGCATGCTGGTGTGCGACCATGCCATGGATGCCGTGAATTTCCTGGCAACCCAGGTAATAGAAGTATTCGTAGGTGAGAATGCTGTCTTTGATCTTTACGAACTCGAAGAAACGCATACAAGTACCGTACGTATCAGTAATATGTATGTGAAGCAGGAAGCCAACAGCAATGTATTGCTGAATGGCATGACCTTGCATAACGGCACTTCCCGCAACACCACTGAAGTATTGCTGGCAGGTGAAGGCGCCGAAATCAACCTTTGCGGTATGGTCATTGCAGATAAGAATCAGCATGTAGACAACAATACAAGTATCGATCATGCCGTACCTAACTGTACCAGCAATGAGCTCTTCAAGTATGTGCTCGATGACCAGTCAGTCGGTGCATTTGCCGGTTTGGTATTGGTGCGCCCGGATGCGCAACATACCAATTCGCAACAAACGAACCGGAATCTTTGTGCTACCCGTGAAGCACGTATGTATACGCAGCCGCAACTGGAAATTTATGCCGATGATGTAAAGTGTAGTCATGGCGCTACCGTTGGTCAGTTGGACGAAAATGCACTCTTCTATATGCGCCAGCGCGGTATTCCGGCACGTGAAGCCCGCTTATTGCTGATGTTCGCCTTCGTAAACGAAGTAATCGATACCATCCGTCTGGATGTATTGAAAGATCGCTTACATCTCTTGGTAGAGAAACGTTTCCGTGGTGAACTGAATAAGTGCCAGGGCTGTGCGATATGCAAATAAATGAAGAATTAAGAATGAAGAATTACCATGCGGCATGACATGGCGCAGCCAATTCTTCATTCATCATTCATAATTCTAAGCTAATATGGATATTCAAAAGATAAGAGCCGATTTTCCGATACTATCCCGTGAAGTGTACGGCAAACCATTGGTCTATTTGGATAATGGGGCGACGACACAGAAGCCCCGCTGTGTAGTGGATGCCATAACGGATGAATATTATTCTGTCAATGCCAATGTGCATCGTGGCGTACACTTTCTGTCGCAACAGGCAACGGAACTGCACGAGGCAAGTCGAGAGACAGTGCGAAAGTTTATCAATGCCGGTTCTATAAATGAAATCGTATTTACACGGGGAACCACGGAAAGCATCAATCTGTTAGCCTCCAGCTTCGGTGAAGCATTCCTGCATCCGGGTGATGAAGTGATTGTTTCCGTAATGGAACATCATAGTAACATCGTCCCCTGGCAACTGCTGGCCGAACGGAAATGCATCAATCTGAAGGTTATTCCGATGAACGACCGCGGCGAACTCCTGATGGATGAATACGAGAAGCTTTTCACTGACCGGACGAAGATTGTGAGCGTAGTACATGTGTCCAATGTTCTGGGTACGTTCAATCCTATCAAGGAAATGATTAAGATTGCCCATAAGCATGATGTACCTTTTCTGGTAGATGCGGCACAATCCATTCCTCACATTGCAGTGGACGTGCAGGATCTGGATGCTGATTTCCTTGTATTCTCCGGTCATAAAGTGTATGGGCCTACCGGTGTGGGCGTGCTTTATGGTAAGGAAGAATGGCTGGATAAGTTACCTCCTTATCAAGGCGGCGGTGAGATGATAAAGCATGTATCTTTTGAACGTACTACCTTCAATGAATTGCCATTTAAGTTCGAAGCCGGTACTCCTGACTATATCGGTACTACGGGACTGGCGAAAGCTCTCGATTATGTTTCTGCCATTGGCATGGATCAGATTGCCGCTTATGAGCATGAATTGACGGAATATGCCACACAGCGATTGAAAACAATCCCTGGTATGCGCATCTTTGGTGAAGCAGCTGCGAAAGGGAGTGTCATCTCTTTCCTTGTGGGTGATATTCATCACTTCGATATGGGCACATTGCTCGATCGTCTCGGTATTGCCGTACGTACAGGACACCATTGCGCCCAACCGCTGATGCAACGCCTCGGCATAGAAGGAACAGTGCGTGCTTCCTTTGGAATCTATAATACAAAAGAAGAAATCGATGTCTTGGTGACAGGTATCGAACGTGTCGGTAAGATGTTTTGATTAGTGATTAGGGGGTAGTGATTAGTGATAACCATCCGCATAGCGCCAATCACTAATCACTACCCCCTAATCGCTAATCATTAATTTTCGCCTCTGCCAGCTTCTTCTGCCACTTATCCCGTGCCAGTTTCTGCATATCCGTTACGGAGTCTTTTTCATCCACAATCTCAAAACCTAAGGCTGTTTCGATAATATCCTCCATTGTGACAATTCCCCAGAAGCAGCCATATTCATCAATCAAGATTGAAATATGCTCTTTCTTTTCAAGCATCTGTTCCCAAACCGTGGAAACAGGACTATTTTCCGGGAAGGAAAGGATAGGGCGGGCCACATCCTTCAGACACATATCGAATCTGTCTTCTGCTAACTTTTCGAGTACAGTCTGCCGCAACACATATCCTGTGATATAATCTTCGCTATCATTATAAATTGGAATACGAGAGTAAAACTTATACTTTCCATCCTGATAGAACTCTTTCAGAGACATACTTTCGGGAGCTGTTGCCACTACAGTACGGGGAGTCATAATGGATTGTGATTTTACTTTATCCAGTTTAATGAGGTTTTGTATCATCTTGTTTTCTTTCATCTGGAAAACACCTTCTTCTACCCCGATGGAAATCATAGCCGAAACCTCTTCGCGGCTTACGGATAATTCTTGTTTGCCAGAAGAAAACAGACGGGTAATCAGCTCGGACAACCACACCAGGGGATAACAGATAATAATAAGGAAATTAATGATACGGGCTGATGGAAGTGCCAGTGTGCGCCAGTAGCAGGCGCCTATCGTTTTAGGAATGATCTCTGAGAGAACGAGAATTAAGATAGTCAGTATGGCGGAGATTACACCGAAGTAAGCTTCTCCGAATATCTTTACTGCTTCGGCACCGACACCGGCCGCACCCACGGTGTGGGCAATGGTATTCAGAGATAATATGGCGGCAATAGGCCGGTCGATGTCTTGTTTGAACTTCTTTAATAAAATAGCGCTTTTCCCGTGTGTTTTCTCTTTGGTGGAGATGTACGACATTGGGGTAGATAATAAAACTGCTTCAAGGATGGAGCATAAAAATGATAATGATAATGCAATGGTTAAATATAATATAACAAGTCCCATATATAAGTTTATTAATTAGACATAGCGGAACGAATGTATGATTCGTCCCGGATAGAATAAAAAATACGGTAATAGAAGGACTTGTGCTAAAGCCGGTATATACAAAGTAGGGAGCGTTCGGGTGAATATACGCTCCTGAGGTTGCACGGTTGGCTACCGTCACTATATTGATATAAATTAGTGTTCTCAGTAGAGAAAGTATAAGTAGTCGTAGTCTCTGCACAGAGCTTACGCGCACGGTTTAAAGAAAGTGTACGTGAGATAACAGCTTCATCGTTAAACTCTTCAGGCGAATGATGCTCATTTTGTTCGATGCAAAGAAAGAGAGGTTCGTTCTCGGAAAAGGAATTATAATCTTCTGGTTGCAGAGCAAAAAGCACTACGACCAGATACATCATTATTTTAAATATAAAATGCTTTGTTTCCATTTCTTCGGCACAAAGATAGATAAATGCTGACTTTGCTCATATATAGGTGCTCTCTTTTTTGTTTTTTTATTATAATGAAGAGGTATAAAAGCTCTCGCTACTGTAACTTTTCGTTCTATTCGTGCGTCTAATAGGGTACAAATAACTTAAATAAATAGAGAAAGATTATGTTAGTAACAACAACCCCAACTATCGAGGGTGGACGTATCACCCGCTATTACGGTATCGTTTCAGGCGAGACGATTATCGGTGCCAATGTATTCCGTGACTTTTTTGCCAGCATCCGCGATGTAGTGGGCGGACGTAGCGGCTCTTATGAGGAAGTGCTGCGCGAAGCGAAAGATATCGCCCTGCGTGAAATGCAGGAACACGCCAGAGCTCTCGGAGCAAATGCCGTGATAGGCGTGGATTTGGACTATGAAACTGTAGGTGGAAGCGGTAGTATGCTGATGGTAACCGCTTGCGGTACGGCTGTGACAGTAGAATAGTAAATACAGGAGGAAGAGCTTTCCGGCTCTTCCCCCTGTATATCAATGTTTGGGAGAATAATCGCTGATGATTACTTTTCCCTTTTTTTGTTCCAGTTTGGCTATTCCCAGATCATTAAGTGCTTGCACTACTTCTTCCAAGGAAGTTGTTCGCGGGAAGCGGAAATGAATGCGTTGTTTCAGCAAGTCGGGCGAATGAAAGATGATACTGGCATTATACCATGTGCCGACAGACTTCATAATCTCCGCCAGTTCGGCATCATCGAAGCTGAACTCTCCTTTGGTCCATCCTTCCGTTGCGGTGAGTTGTGCTTCGGCTATGGTGAAACCATTATCTTCAGACAATATAGCTTGCTGTCCGGGCAATATGTCTTTCTGCCGTGTTTGTTTTTTGTCGCTGACGCGGACGCGCCCCTGAAATAAAGTAACTGCCGCTACTTTTCCCGGATAGGCATTTACATCGAATACCGTGCCCAATACCTGTGTCTGCATCTTACCGGAAGAAACAATGAAAGGACGTGTACTATCTTTTGCCACTTCGAAACGTGCTTCTCCTGTCAGATGGACTTCACGGGTCCCCTCTGTGGGGAATTGTTTAGGATATTCCAGGCGGGAATTGGCGCTGAGTGTAACCTGTGTGCCATCGTCCAGAATGATTTGCGTGGTAGTGGCTGGGGGAGTTGAAAGAGTAATCCTGCCATTGCTTTCCGAGGTGATGATTGCTTCGGGAACATCCAGGGCCGCAAAGATTTCAATATCTTGTATTGTGTCTTCGCTGATAATGCGGGGCACGATAAGCGCTGCCAGCACTACGATGGCAGCTGCAATGCCGGAAGTCCACATCTGTATGATGCGTCTGCGTTTTTGGGCGTCTTGCCGGGAGGCAAAAGCATTCCATGCCGCGCGGGTTTCTTCTTCCGAAGGTAAGTCTCCGAGTGCTTCCCCGAAGGCATTCAGTAATCTGAGGTCTTCAGTATCCATCTTGAAATCATTTTCTTTTTTCTCTTCCATCATCGGTTTCCTCCTTTCTGAGTCATTGCTTCGCGCAAGGTACGCAAAGCTTTGGATATATGTTTCTTTACGGTGTCGGGACTGATGCCAAGTTGTTCGGCTACTTCCCGATAGGTTTTATGTTCATAATAGCAGAGCCGCAATACCGTGCAGGTCGGTTCCGGTAGGTTACGGGCAATGCTTTCCGCCTGTTGCAGTAGTCGCTCATGTTCCCGGTAGTCGGTTGCTACATCCATGCGGGTGGCTTCGCGTAATGCTTCCAGATTGGTGGCTTCTACTTGCAGATGCTTCAGACGGTTAAGGCAGGCATTACGTGCGGCAGTGTAAAGCCAGGCTCCCTGGTTTTCCGGTTTCAGCTTTTCGAATTGTTTCCACGCCTGCTCCATCACACTACCCACAATATCACGGGCTTCTTCTCCGTCGCCCAATAGTTGGGTGGCGTAGCGCACCAGACGGGGATATAGCTCCGTGAACATCTGTCCGAAAACTTCTCTTTTTGTGTCTTTTTTATGAAACAAGGACATTCTCTGATTCTTTTTTGGTCTGCAAAGGTAAGGATTATCCTTTATTTCCTTTATCAATCTCCTTAAACTGTCGCTGCACCGTTGTGGAAAGGGCATTGTACATATTGGGAAAGAGAGATACTGGAATGGTTAGTGTTCTCGCAATCAGTGGTTTACATTTACAGGTCATTTACATCGCACGGTAAAAGCCTTTACCGCCGTATGTAACGACCTTTACCCCTTATTGTAACGGTCTTTACCTCGGCGTGTAAACGGAGTTATCATTTGAGGTAAACAGAATCATCCTTTGAGGTAAACGGAATTTAAAGACGTCCTTTTTCACTTTCTCCGGCACCTTTACCTTTATATTTATTCTTGGTGGCATTGAACTGATAGTTGAGGCGTATGCCGAAACGTTGTTTGTCGGCATAATTTTCAAACTCGTTGTAGGTGCGGTCGCCATATACACGAAAGTGATAGGTACCTGTACGAAATATATCATTCGCTACCAGCGAGATGCGCAACGCACGGTCTTTCAGGAAAGATTTGGTAAGTTGCGCATCTACAGTCCCTTCTGTTTTTTTGATGGCATAGCTTTGCTTTGCACCAAATGCCAGTCTTCCTTTTATATTGAAAAACCAGCCACGAGGCAACGTAAAACTGTTATTCAGAATGAAATCCGGTTGCACCTCATTCCAAAGGGGCTGAATATTCAGTGAACGGGCGTTGGACTGGAACCAGGACACGCTGGCCGTAAATTGCGGTTGCCACCAGCCGAACTTTGGGGAGAGTACCAAGGCGCCTCCGTATGCATAGGAGTTGGGAATGCTTGCCATCGTCCACAATACTACGCCGGGATGCATTGTATCGTCGTATGGTTTAGCATAAGTGGTGTACATGTTTCGTACGTGGTTGAAGTACAAACTGGCATTGATCCATTTCCAGCCTCCTTCCAATGAGAAGAGGTTATGCTTTTGTGGTTCCAGTTCAGGATTTCCGTTGTGGTATTGGTACTTGCTTTGGTAACTGATGGTACTGGACAGCATACTGTAGCTGGGATTATACTTTTTCATGCGATAAGACAGGCCGATATTCCAAGCGTCCTTTTTGTAGAAAATGCCTGCTACGGGAATCAGGTCATGATAAGCAGGACTTTTCTCTTCTTTATAGATATCTGATTCGTAATAATCCGTCTTTTGATATTCATAGCGTAACCCTGCCATGATGTCGAACTGTCCCAATTCTATGGAATAATCGACAAAGGCAGAGGCGATGGACTGTTTGATGCGGTTATCGGCATCATTGGAGAAACCGCTTTGCTTGAAGATGTCGTGGCGCTCGGTGAAAGTTTCTTCAGTACCGAAAGAGAGTTTGCCTTGCCCGAGCGGTGCTGTAATCACCAGTTTAGCGGCATACAAGCGGTTTTTTACTTCACTGTCGGATGAAGCGTCTGTTTCACCATTGTTGTCTACCTTCTGCCCACCTCCGGAGCGACCGTAGAGGTAGTCGGCATTGAAGTCGATGTTCCATTTTCCGAAAGTACCGTTATAATAGCCATTCACGGTATGATTCCAGTTGGTGTGCTTGCGACCGTGTGCGTCGGATGTGAGACGATCTACCTCTTCTCCGTCCCGCAGCATCACGGTTTCACCTTGCGAATAAAGCTCCTGATCGTCCAGTCCGGTTTTGGGTACATAGCGTATACCGAAAGACTGATGGTCATCCGGTTCGTAGTTGAAACCTACTTCGCCATTGAAGTTCGCGTCATGTGCACGATTGACGTTGTCAGATATGCTTTTCCATTCGGAGGAAGTGTTCAGTTGCAGTTGGGTATGACTGGTGGAGTATGTGTCCGACTCATTGAAGTGCCCTTTGATAAAGATGTCCAGTCCGCCGGTACGATAATTTAGTGAGGCACCTTGTTTGCTTTTTGCCGAGTGTCCCTGAGTATAGTCTGCGTAGGCATTGGCACTTAAACCTTGCCCGCGCTTGCGGATGGTACGTAGCCGGATAACGGATGACACGCTGGAGGAATAACGTGCTCCGGGCGTGGTTACAATTTCAGCGGAGAGTATTTCGTTAGCCTGAAGTTGGTTTAGTTCGGAGGTGTCGCGCACTTTCCGGCCATTGATGTAGATATCCGGTTTGCCTCGTCCGATAACGGTATAGTTACCGTCCGAGCCGGTGACAAAAGGGAGGTGACCGATCATATCGCTTGCGGAGCCCAGCATAGAAAGCGGTGTCCCTGCTACGTTGGCAACAAAAGCGCCATTCTTGCGTTCCACCAGGGGGCGGGAGGCAGTGACGGTCACTTCTTTCAGCATTTGTGCGTCTGGTTGCAGGCGGATGTCATTTTCCAGCTGGCAAGGAAGCGTCAAGGATTGATAGCCTATGTAGGTTACTTTCAGCAAATGATTTTTTTCATTGTTGCCGGGTAGGATAAAGCTACCGTCTTCCGCTGTGACGCATCCTGTGATAAAGGCGGAATCAGCTGCTGCCAGCAGGATGACGTTGGCATACGCTAACGGTTCATTCCGGTCTCCGTATATGGTTCCGCGTACCTGGGTAGTCTTGCCATCTTTTCCCTTCCGTTGAATCACGAAGTAATCGGTACGTTCGATACAGTTGAAAGGTTTTCCTTTCAGTACTGTGCGGATGGCTTCGCCTTGCGTCTGTTTACGGATACTTGCTGTTACGTGATAATTCTCCGTCTCTTCATAGGCAAAAAGGATATTCTTGCCGCCCATCTTCTCTATCTGTTTCAGTGCGGCAGACAGCTTTTCGTTTTTTAGTTCCAGGCTGACCAGGCTGGCTGTTTGCTGTGCATTTGCGGTTGGGGTAAAGAGTAGAAGAAAATATACTGTGTATATCATCCATGCCTTTCTAAAAGTAAAATCTGTGCGTTTCATTATTCCTTTGTTTTTATTGATTTTACTTATACTACAACATGGGTGCTCAATCGGGTACGGTTTTCGACTGCAAATTTAGTGTAATTATTGAGCCGTCATTGAGCAAACGGAAGATTATGGCGGATTTTGATGGATAAATTGGGTAAATAGCTATTAAATGACTGGCTAATACTGACTTTCTATGTTGCGAGTAACCTATATTAACGATTATGTAACATATTACTGGTACTATGTTACGTGGAGGAAAATATGTGTATTATTTGTTTTCTTGCATTTGTTTTTTATTATATAGTTTTGTCTTCGAGAAGTTTTTTAATGCAAAAAACTATGTTGTGAACAGTAAAATATGTTTAACCTATAAATTAATGTGTATGAAGACATAAAAGACGAATCTTAATGCGTGAACTTGTATTTTTAATTAATGGTAATTTAAATCAAAAAAATGTTTTTATGAAAAACACTAATTCTTATTTTAAACCTTTGGTACTATTGTTCTTACTTAGTGTAATACCCTCGTGGGGTTTTGCACAAAGTATCCGAGTGCAAGGTGTGGTAAATGATAATGCGAGTGAATCGATTATCGGAGCTAATGTGACTGAAAAAGGTACTACAAACGGCGTGATTACTGATTTGGATGGAAAATTCTCGCTTTCAGTGCAGAAAGGAGCTACGCTCGTAATTTCTTATATAGGATATGTGACGCAGGAAATTCCGGTAGAAAATGAAACCGAACTTAAGGTTATACTGAAAGAAGACTCCAAAGCATTGGAAGAAGTTGTTGTAATTGGTTATGGTACGGCACGCAAGTCGGATGTAACGGGATCTATTGCATCTGTAGGCGGCGACAAATTGCGTGAAGTACCTGCCGCTGATGTATCTTATGCTCTGCAAAACCGTATTGCCGGCGTGGATATGTCACAGACATCTTCTCGTCCGGGTGCCACTATGCAGATACGTATTCGTGGTACACGTTCTTTGAGTGCTACTAACGACCCGTTGATTGTGTTGGATGGAATACCGTTTATGGGTAGCCTTACCGATATCAATCCCAGCGACATCAAGAGTATGGATATTTTAAAAGATGCTTCTTCAACGGCTATTTATGGTTCGCGCGGTGCCAATGGTGTTATCCTTATTACAACTCATAAAGGTGTGACCGGTGCTCCTGCCAAAGTATCATATAATGGTTATGTAGGTTTGAAAAAGGTATTCTCCAAATATCCTATGATGAACGGTGAAAAGTTTGCTGAAATGCGTAAATATGCAGGTAAATTTGAGAATTCTATGGATGAATCGGATGATGTCAATACCGATTGGCAGGATCTGATGTACCGTAATGGTTTTGTTACCAGCCATGATGTTAATATTTCAGGTGGTACGCAAGGTGGAAACTACAGTTTTGGTGGTGCATACTACAAAGATCAAGGTGTGATTCCTACACAGAATTATACCCGTTATTCATTGCGTGGTTCGTTCGATCAAGGTGTAGGTAAATACTTCCGTTTTGGCCTTACCACAAACAGCAATTACAATGTGACTAAAGGCAACAACATCGGTCTGTATGGCGTATTGTCTGTTTCTCCTATAGCCAATCCGTATAACGAAGACGGTACTTTGAAGCGTACTGTAAAATATAACAGTCAGGATGAGGCATTCGTGATGACTCGCGATGTTGTAGAGAATTTGGAAGAGAAATGGTTGAACGAAAGTAAAGGATTCGGTACTTATAACAACCTTTTTGCGGAAGTTCAATGTCCTTGGATAAAAGGATTGAAGTATCGTATGAACCTTGGTTTAAACTATCGTTCCACCAAGCAGGGTGAGTTTACCGGTTACGGCATTAACAATACGGCGCCCGATGCCCCCTCTACTGCAGCATTGGCACATTCGGAAACAACGAACTGGGCGGTTGAAAACTTGCTGACTTACGACCGCACTATCGGAAAACACCAATTCAACATCATTGGAATGTATTCAGCCGAACAAACTGTTTATACGCGTTCTCATGTGGCAGGTCGGGATATTCCGGCAGAGTATTTCCAGTACTACAATATTGGTCGTGCTGAAGGTACTATTACTGTAAATCCGAGTAACTGGAATTATCAAAAGACAGGTTTGATGTCATGGATGGGGCGTGCGATGTACACTTATGATAATCGTTATATGTTGATGGCAACGGTTCGTTCGGATGCTTCTTCACGTTTGGCAAAAGGTCATCAATGGCATACTTATCCGGCTGTATCTGCCGGTTGGAATATTCGTAACGAAGCCTTTATGGATGGTATAGAGTGGCTGGATATATTGAAATTGCGTGTAGGTTATGGTGAGACTTCCAATCAGGCTGTAGATCCTTATAAGACATTGGGTAGACTGAATACACGTCCTTATAACTTCGGACCTACTAATTTTGCTACGGGATATTACGTATCAGAAATGCCCAATGCGATGTTGGGCTGGGAATATTCTTCCACATGGAACGTAGGTTTGGATTTCACTTTGTTCAATGGTCGCTTGTCCGGTACTTTCGAATACTACATCCAGAAGACACATGATTTGTTGCAGAACGTGAACTTACCTTCTACATCAGGTGTAGGTAGCTACATGGCCAATGTGGGTAAAACCGAGAATAAGGGCTTTGAGTTGACATTAAACGGTACGATTCTTGACAATCATAACGGATGGACATGGGATGCCAGTCTGAATCTTTCTGCCAACCGCAATAAACTGGTTGAGTTGGCATCAAAGAAAGACCGTGATGAAGGCAATGGCTGGTTTGTAGGCTATCCTATTGACGCTATTTTTGATTATGAATATGTCGGCTTGTGGCAAGAAGGGGATCCTTATCTCGATATTCTTGAACCGGGTGGTAATGTAGGTATGATCAAGGTGAAATATACCGGCGATTACAATGCGGACGGTACTCCTGTACGTGCTATCGGACCGGAAGACCGTCAGATCATGAGTTTAGAGTCTAAATTCCAGGGAGGTTTTAGTACGCGTGTGGCTTATAAGAATTTTGACTTGAATGTGATTACTGCGTTCAAGTGTGGCGGTAAGTTGTTGAGTACGCTTCACCATTCCAGCGGTTATCTGAATATGTTGAGCGGCCGTCGTGGACAGGTAGATGTAGACTACTGGACAGAAGAGAATACCAATGCTAAATATCCGAAACCGGGTGGCATTCAAAGTGGTGATAATCCGAAGTATGGTTCTACGTTGGGATATTTTGACGCCTCATATTGGAAAGTACGCACCATTACATTGGGCTACAACATGGACAACCAACGTTGGCTGAAACAACTGGGAGTACAAGGATTGCGTGCATACGTAACGATCCAGAACCCGTTTGTAATCTGTTCTCCGTTCCATAAGGAAACCGGGCTTGATCCGGAGACAAACTCCTATGGTGATGAGAATGTAGCAGTGGTAGGTTTTCAGAGACGTTTCCTGACAGTAGGTACGAACTCACCCTCTACGCGTAACTATTTATTTGGTATTAACTTGACATTCTAAAGTATTATGAAGATGAAATCGATATATTCTCCTATAAGAGTTCTCGGAACCGCTGCTTTGGGTCTGCTTTTGGCAACTTCTTGTTCCGATATCCTAGACGAACAACCCCGTAGCAGCTATGATCCAACTTTCTTTAAAACGGAAAAAGGGGTGGAAGGCGGTATTACTTCCATGTATTCTTATTTGCGCGACATCTACGGACAGGCTTATTACTACAATTCCTGTCTTACGGGTACGGACGAGGCTACTTACGGGCAAAGCGCCGACGGCAACTTTAAGGATGCCGATCTTTCGGGAGTAGGAAACCTGACCTCTTCTACTTGCCGTGCGGATGCATTATGGGGTATGGCATTTACCAATATCAATACTTGCAACGGTGTGATTGCTAATGGCGGAGAAGTGGGTATATCAGAATCTTTGATATCCGAAGCGCGTTTCTTCCGTGCCATGTACTATTTCCTGCTGGCTCAGACTTTCGGTGGTGTGCCCTTGGACTTGGGCTCTGGTGAGTTGGCTTTCAACATTACTCCGTCACGCACGTCCGTGCGTAATACGGTACCGGAAGTTTATACTAAAGTCGTTTTCCCTGATTTGGTTACAGCTGTTCAGAATTTGCCGGACAATCCTCGTATGACGGGTGGTTTGACTAAAACAGTGGCTCGTCTTTATTTGTCAAAAGCTTATCTGACTTATGCATGGTGGTTGAAGAATCCGAACAATATTCCTACTTATCCGGAATGTCAGAGGACCGATCCTGATGGACATGATGCGGCTTGGTATTTCCAGCAAGCTTATAATATCGCTGTAGAAGCCATAGAGAATCCTGGTCCGTTCGGTTTGGAAGAAAGTTTCTGGAAAGTGAATGCAGGAGTTAATGATCGCAATAAGGAAATCTTGCTTTATGCTGACCATACTCAAGAAGATGAATATTATAATGGTGGTAGCTTGTCATACGGTGGTGGTGGCGCTCCCGATAACTTTGCCGGATGGATGATGAACTGGAATTATACGGATGCGCAATCTAAAGTGAACGGTGTCACTGTGGCTCCTGTCATTCGTGTGGCAGAGCAGGCTTATGGTCGCCCTTGGACTCGTATGGCTCCTCCTCATGGGGTGTTTACTCACACTTTCGCTGATAAAGTGAATGACTCTCGTTATGATGGAACTTTCACGACAGTATATCGTGGAAATTGGTCAACCAATGGTGCCAATTGGGATGCAGTGGAAAACGCCAACGGAATGATGGTAAAAGAAGGGGAACCAATTTTCTCTTTCTTGCTTGAAGAGGATCCTAACGTTGCCTATGGTTCCAATTTGGGTAATTTAGGCGCAGGTATTCTGCCCGGACGCGCCGATTGGGTAATGAATCCCAGTGGAATCAGCCGTCGTATATTTCCTGGACTGTGGAAATTAGGTCCGTATCGTACGGATAACGGTACAGGTACAGGCCAGCCGAATGCAGGTAGTACTCGTCCTTACAATATAGCTAAGTTTTCTGAACTTTATTTGGTGGCTGCTGAGGCTGCAGTAGAGGGTGCAACTACTAAGAGCGGAAAGAATGCGCGCGAACTGGTGAATGTTCTTCGTGCACGTGCCGGTAAATGGACATTCAGTAATGCTCTTAATGCAGAAGTATTGGAAGACCATAGTGCGGAAATGGTTGCCGCCACTCCGGTTACCATTGATATCGACTATATTCTTGATGAACGTTCACGCGAGTTCTTTGGTGAGGGTTATCGCTGGTTCGACCTTGTTCGTACACAAAAGTGGAATGAATATGCCGATGAGTATGTGATTTGTGGAAACGATAAGGGAGATCATACCCCGAAAACTTACCGTCGTACTATCGAAGCGTTCCATTATCTTCGTCCCATTCCGCAAGGACAATTGGACGGTATGGAAATGACCAAAGAAGAAAAGATGGCCTATCAGAATCCGGGATACAGAGATTGAACCGGAATGTATAGACTTTTGCGACAATTTATTAATGTACGTATGCAAGATTGACCTATAAGGGGTTAACAATTAGGTCGCTTAGTTTGATATTCTTACTTTTTGATCAAAAGGTAATTGTGGATTTTCTAAAATTCAAAAAGAGAATATAGAACTGAGCGACCTATTATTACCGGTAAACTTTCAGGCTATTGCTGTTAAACTATTGTGCTTATACTGATAAACCGACAGCTTGCTTTATTTCATTCCACTTTATTTTTCTCCATGGTATCCACGATATTGGACTTTGCGTTGTTGGCACTCTGTTCCATATAGGTAGTGGGCGAGATACCGAATAATTCCTTGAACGCTGTCGAAAAATGGGTGGTGTTGGCAAAACCTACCGCCTCTGCCACTTCCGTGATGTTATGGTGTTTCTGTGCAAGTAGGAGGGCAGCTTGTTTCAACCGGACATTGCGTATAAAGTTGCGTGGTGATTGGTTGGTAAATTCTTTTATTTTGCGATATAAGTGTACACGGCTGATTCCTGCTTCTGCTGCAATCATTTCCACGCTGAGATTTGGGTTTGCCATTTCCTTATTAATGATGGTCATTATGCGCGCTATCAGCTTTTCATCCGGTGATTGAACCTCAATCGGTTGTATCTTGTCAGTTTGTTCCATGCTTCCATTAAAGGTATTTTTTATCAGTTCATGCCTGTAGATGACATTTCGGATTGTTTTTTTCAGAACGTCTATATTGAACGGTTTTGTGATATAGGCATCCACTCCTCCTTCTAAAGCCTCCAGATTACTTTCTTCATTAATTTTGGCAGTCAGCAGGATGACCGGAATGTGGCTGACAAGAATGTTTTGTCTTATTTTCCGGCAGAGGGTCATTCCATCCATTTCCGGCATCATGACATCACTGATAAGGGCGTCGGGTGCATCCTTTATGATTTGCTCAAAAGCTTCTTGTCCATTGTTACATTCAGTTATGTGGTAGTCGGGGGTTAGTTCCTGACGTATGTATCTGCGTATCTCTTCATTATCATCTGCTATCAGTATGCGATATTTGGTTTTGGTGCGTATTCTTTCTTTTTCCTCATTTTCAGGTAAGAATATGGGTAACACCGGATTATTGTCAGATGCGATCTGTCCTTCAGTGTTAGTTTCTTCTATTTCCTCCGGTTTCAAGTGTTCTTTTCCTAATGGCAGGCGAATGATGAATCGGCAACCGGCTTTTTCTTTATTATTTTCGGCATGGATTGTTCCTTTATGTAATTCAACTAGCGATTTGGTCAAATGTAGACCGATTCCGGTACCTGAATTATTTAATCTGTTGGCAACTTGATAAAAACGGTCGAAAATACGTTCTATTTCTTTTTCGTCAATACCCGTACCGTTATCTTCTATTACAATCTTAAAATAAGCTGGTTTTGTTTCGTACGCTTCATGTGTGTGCAGGTAGATATTGATTTCTCCTCCTGATTCGGTGAACTTAAATGCATTTGAGAGTACATTGAATATGGCCTTATCAAGATTTTCAGGATCTATCCAGGCACGTAGTTCTTCTGTATCGGGATGGAAGTTCAAGCTAATCTTTTTGGCATTTGCCTGATATTCGAAGCTACTGGATAGATTACGTATAAACTCTACTATTTCTACTTCTCTAAATTTCAGTTGCATCTGGCCTTTGTCAAGCTTGCGGATGTCCAGTAGCTGATTCACCAATTGGAGGAGACGTCCAGCGTTACGCGAGATGGTTTGGTAGTTTTTTTGGCGTTCTTCGTTTCTGTCCTTGCTCATTAGTTTTTGCAGGGGGCTGAGGATAAGGGTGACCGGGGTACGGATTTCGTGAGAGATGTTGATGAAGAATTGTAACTTGGCCTCGTTGATTTCTTCAGCATGTATGTGTTCTAGTAATTTTCGGTGAACTTGATAGCGATGGCGTATCTGTGCGCCAATGATGTAAATTATGGTCAGTGCTATCAGCAGGTACACTCCTTTGGCCCAATTTGATGCATACCATGCGGGAGAGATATTGACAATGAAATTTTTAGGTTCGGAATAGAAAGTATAATCTTTGGCCTTGATACTGAACTTGTAAGTGCCGGGTGTCATGTCATTAAAAGATATCCGGTTAATACCTGATTGCATAGTCACCCATTGTCCGTTGTTGACTGAGTACATATAAGTAATGCGTTCAGGATTGAAGAATTCCATGACAGAAAACTCCATGCTGAAAGAATTATGTTTGTGCGACAGATTGAACTGTTGAGCATTCATAACGGAGGTTTCTATGATTCTTCTTCCTTCGGACAACGTATTACTGTTGACGCTTTGATTGTGTATATAGAAACCGGTGAGATGCACGGAAGGAGTGGTAGCTATATCTTTTATTTCTGCAGGATTAAAATAGGTAACCCCGTTAATTCCACCGAACAGAATATGTCCGTTATTGTCGGTACAGACGGCTCTTTTGCTGAACTCATTACCTTGCAGGCCATCATTGGCATAATAAGGGGTAAAGTTGCCTTTTTGTGGGTTGTAGCGTGCTATCCCGTGGTTGGTACTGAACCATAAAGCGCCATTGATATCTTGGGTGATGGCGCATATGATGTCACCAGGCAGTCCGTCTTTTTGTGTGTATTCACGTATTTTATATTCTTGGGGATGCATGGCTTTCAACCCCTCCGATGTGCCTATCCATATAGTGCCTTCTTTGTCTTCATAAAGGGAATGGATGACGGAATTTGGAAGGAGTGTATTGGTGTTGAAAGCGGTGGCAAGGTGCATGGTTTTCAGGTCAAGGCAACCCAGCCCGTCATAAGTGCCGATATAGAGTCTTTCGTCATGACTGTGTAACAGGCTGGTTATCCAGTAACCGGGCAAGAAGTTACCGGTTGCATAGTATGTACTGTCTTCTTGTTCATAGCGATGCAAGGTTTCGGTGTTTAGATCTATGTAGTAAAGTCCGTTACCCATGGTGCCTATCCAGAGTCGGTCGTGTTTGTCTTCTGCAAAGCTGTATACACGCAGTTTCCCTTCTTTGCTGTCTGCATCGGTTTTTCTTTTGAAATATTGGCAATGGCCGGTTTCTTTGTCAATCTTAGCCATACTTTGCATGTATGAACCTATCCAAAGATTCTGACGCGAGTCTTCGTAGATACTCATGATGGTTGAAGGTACTGAGCCGGTTTCCTGTGTAGGAGGGAAGTGGATGGTATGTTTACCATTCTTTTCCACTTTGTATAAACCATCGTTGTCTGTACCTATCCATAATGTGCCGTCATGATCGTTACAGACAGACATAATACAATTGGAACCGATGATATTGTTTCGTACGGATTTGTATCCTATATATTGAAAACCATTGGCAATGGCAGGAATCAGCAATACCCCTTTTTGGAAGAATCCCAACCACAGATTGCCGAAACGGTCTTTCATAATGGAATGAATTTTTGACTTGTCAAGGTTGAAAGTGGTGATGTTTAACTGATTTTCTGTGATAGTGCGACTTTGAATGTTATATACTTTCAAACCGTATCCGTCAGTTCCAATGTATATTTCGTCCGGCGTGGCAAGAAGAAGACTTTTGACAGGTAATTCAGGGTGATTGGCATAGATGATGGGTTCAAATAAGTCGAGAGTTGGATTATATTTAAGTAGTCCTTTACCTAAGGAACCAATGTAAATCTGTTTGTCGGGGGTCTCACAAATACTACTAATGGTATATTCTGATTCGTTTGCCCCTTTCTGATAGCAGTGTAGTTGTTGGTTCCGGTCTATTCTGAAAATTCCATTTTCACCGGCACTTATCCATAGGTTACCATTACGGTCTTCGTGAAGCGCATTTACGATGGGGATAGGGATTCTTTTCTCCATGCTAATTCCGACCAGTCCTTTATGGGTGTTTGTAATCTTGAACAATCCTTGACCGGCGGTACCCACTAATAAATCTCCGTTACTCAGTTCTTCTATGGCGGCTACGTTAGGCTCTACTATTATACCATCTTGCAGAATCAGTGGGATATCGGTAAAGCGGTCGGCATCAGCACTGTAGTGTTGTAATCCACTTAATGTTCCTACAAAACACTCCTTCTTGCTGCTTTCAAAGACACAACGTACATAATTGTTTGCTAAGGAGTGTTCATCGTTTTTGTCGCTTTTGTAGATAGAGAATTTGGCACCGTCATATTTGTTTAGTCCATCTTCTGTGGCAATCCAGATAATTCCGTTATGGTCTTGATAGATAGAATTTATCATGCTGCTCGATAACTCCTGATCTGCTGTAAATAGGCGACCTGTTTGTCCGTAGCACAATATAGACATCCATGCATAGAAGATACATAGTATAATAGATTTTTTGTTCATAAGGTTCTTTTTTTATATAGCAAGCAAATGTAGTAATTATTTTGTTATTTATGTAACTAACTCTTCTTTTGTATGAAAATATAGGGTTGGGGCATAGTTTATGTGAGTTGTATGAGCTGTGATGAAAGTAGATCATATAGTTTAAAAGCAAATAATTCTATTTATTTTTTGTTTATTTCGTTTCAAATCAATACTTTTAGACTTTCAATCAACCTTTTAATACGAATAACACCATGGACAGTTTGCTTTTCTGGCTGATTCCGGCCGCTTCCGTTTTAGCTCTCTGCTTTGCTTACTATTTCCATAAGCAAATGATGAAAGAGAGTGAGGGTACTCCGCAAATGATAAAGATTGCCGCTGCTGTGCGTAAAGGCGCGATGTCTTATCTGAAACAACAGTATAAGATAGTTGGCTGGGTATTTCTGGGACTTGTGATCCTTTTCTCTATTATGGCATACGGTTTCGATGTACAAAATCACTGGGTACCGATTGCCTTCCTGACGGGTGGTTTCTTCTCCGGACTTTCCGGATTTCTCGGTATGAAGACGGCAACGTATGCTTCGGCACGTACGGCAAATGCTGCCCGTGATTCACTGAATGCAGGATTGCGTGTTGCTTTCCGTAGCGGTGCGGTAATGGGACTGGTTGTAGTGGGCTTGGGCTTGCTCGACATCTCTTTCTGGTACCTGTTATTGAATGCGGTTATACCGGAAGATGTTTTGACTCCGACTCATAAACTCTGTATCATCACTACCACCATGCTTACTTTCGGAATGGGTGCTTCTACACAAGCGCTCTTTGCCCGTGTAGGTGGAGGTATTTATACGAAAGCTGCCGATGTAGGCGCCGACCTGGTAGGTAAGGTTGAGGCCGGTATTCCCGAAGATGACCCTCGTAACCCTGCAACGATTGCCGATAATGTAGGTGACAACGTAGGCGATGTAGCCGGTATGGGTGCAGACCTCTATGAAAGCTATTGTGGCTCTATCCTGGCAACTGCCGCTCTGGGTGCCGCTGCCTTTATTCATACGGGAGATACGGCCATGCAATTCAAAGCTGTTATAGCTCCGATGCTGATTGCAGCCGTAGGTATTCTTCTTTCTATTATCGGTATCTTCGCAGTACGTACCAAGGAGAATGCGAAGATGAAAGACCTGCTCGCTTCGTTGGCTTTCGGTACGAACCTGAGTTCAGTGCTGATTGTAGTGGCTGCTTTCTTTATTCTTTGGCTATTGAAACTTGATAACTGGATGTGGATATCTTGTGCCGTTATAGTCGGTCTGGTAGTTGGCATCATCATCGGACGTTCTACGGAATACTATACCTCACAATCTTACCGTCCTACTCAGAAGTTGAGCGAAAGCGGAAAGACTGGCCCGGCGACGGTAATTATCTCCGGTATCGGTTTGGGTATGCTGTCTACTGCGATTCCTGTGATTGCTGTGGTAGTCGGTATCATTGCTTCCTACCTGTTTGCATCGGGGTTCGATTTCAATAATGTAGGCATGGGACTTTACGGTATCGGTATTGCTGCCGTAGGTATGCTTTCTACCTTGGGTATCACGCTTGCTACGGATGCTTACGGTCCTATTGCCGACAATGCCGGTGGTAACGCTGAGATGTCCGGTCTGGGTGCGGAAGTACGTAAACGTACGGATGCTCTCGACTCTTTGGGTAATACTACTGCCGCTACCGGAAAGGGGTTTGCCATTGGTTCGGCTGCACTTACGGGACTTGCCCTGCTTGCCTCTTATATTGAAGAAATCCGTATCGGACTGACTCGTTTGGGAACTACGGAATTAACACTTCCTTATGGGGATGCCGTGGGTCTCCAGGATGCCACTTTCTTTGACTTCATGCATCATTATGATGTGACGTTGATGAATCCGAAGGTTCTTTCGGGTATGTTCCTGGGTAGTATGATGGCATTCCTCTTCTGCGGATTGACAATGAACGCTGTTGGTCGTGCTGCTGCTCACATGGTGGACGAAGTGCGCCGTCAGTTCCGTGAAATCAAGGGTATTCTTACCGGTGAAACAGAACCGGATTACGAGCGTTGTGTGGCTATCTCTACAAAAGGGGCACAGCGTGAGATGGTGCTTCCTTCACTGATAGCCATTATTGCTCCGATTGCAACGGGACTTATCTTTGGCGTTCCCGGTGTTCTGGGTTTGCTGATCGGTGGGTTGAGTAGCGGCTTCGTCCTTGCCATCTTTATGGCGAATGCGGGCGGTGCATGGGATAATGCAAAGAAATATGTGGAAGAAGGTAACTTTGGCGGTAAGGGTAGCGAAGTACATAAAGCTACTGTGGTAGGCGATACGGTAGGTGACCCATTCAAAGATACTTCCGGTCCGAGTTTGAATATACTTATCAAGCTGATGAGTATGGTAGCTATTGTGATGGCCGGACTGACGGTTGCGTGGAGTCTCTTCTAAGGAACGTTGCCTGAAAAACGGGGGTGAGGAAACTTAATAAATAAGCCATCTGTCAATGACTTCTTCTACATTGACAGATGGCTTTCTTTTTATCGAAGAAATTCATACCGTCCGGCAGTACCTTCAAAAGAAAGGATACCATCGTCTGTACGAACTTCCAGTGCGGGAATATATACCTTGCCGTCTTTCTTAATTTGCCAGGTTCCCGGAATAAGGTCGGTAATGACAAACTTCATAGTTTGGCCGCCACTTACCGTGAAATTAAATTTACCGGGCAGCGGCTGGCTGTTTTTGCTGAAGGTGACGACGCGGTCGGCTATCTGTACGCCTACTATTTTATCTGCGTCGATGCGTTTTACTTCATTCATTTGCAGACAGGTGTTGTCAGCTACTTGCATTACATTCAGAAAGTAATTTTCGGCAGTAGCGGTTGCAGGTGATATTTCTATACGCCATGCGCCTCTTTCGTTGGCGTCGTCGGGACGTCTCGGCATGGCATCGTTGGCATAATTGGTGCCGAATACCCAAAATTCTTTTCCTTTTCCACCGATTTTCTCTATCCGTGCATCTTGAATTTCGGGGAGCAACACTTGATTTTGTAACATGCCGGTGTCTTCGTTTTTGGTGCGTTTGACGGTGAAACGGTTACTTTCTATTATCGGCTCTTCTATACTGTGCAGTAGCCAGAACTTCTTGAACTGAGGGTCGGCAGAGACTACTTTATCAAACACAATTAAGGCGGCAGGCACTTCGGTAGCGTGCAGGTTGAGGAAAACAAAAGAGCGTTTCGCTTCTTTTACCTTGTCTGTATAGGCTTGCGTGATGTCACCTTTCAGATAAGAATAGTCAGGTTTATTGGCATCGGGGCCGAAACCATGTCCCAGGACTTTACCTGTAGTATATTCCTTGCTTAATAAATCTTTAAAAGAGCGGCAGGTTTCCCAGCGGTCGCCCGGCATGCGTTGTCCACCGTCATTATCGGCAAATTCCGTTTTATCTTGTCCGCCATAATTCCAGCTGGCAAATTTCTCGTTCGGGTTGTATACTAACAATGAGTTATGGGCAATGGTACGTTTGAAGAAATTTTTGTTGTGCGGGCTGTTATATCCGCCGGAACTTCCTTGGTAAGCTCCGGCATCTATTGCCAACGGGCCTTTATAATAAAGTTGAAACGAACCACCGTCCATGTGTTGATGGTTACCAAAGAATTGTTCATTGATTTTCATTTCGGCAATCACGCTGTTTTTGTCCCATCCTGTACGCGCTATCATCCACCCGAAAGGTGAGCCTGAGTATCGGGTCAGCGGCAAGTCATCAGGAGCCTTGGCTTTCAAATCAAAATCTCTCCACAGTATCTCGAAGATGAGGCAGTGGCTTTCTAACTTGGGTTTGAGTTCGTATTCGTAAGCCAGATAATTGTCTTTATAGAAGCTGGAAGCGAGCATGGCGGGCAGGGAGTAAGAAGGAATGTTTCTTTTGTTAGGATTCGTATCGCCTGCGGGCATTACTTGTCCGTCCGGGCGGCGGCGGTACAGGAAGTCGTACGGTACGAATTGTTGTGCGGGATTGTAGATTGCGCCGGCTCCCATACGATCCAGAATCCATAAGGAGAACAGGTCATTGCTGAAACGCACATTGACATAGCTTGTTCCCTGATGGTAATTATGACCAGAATAGATGTAATTTCTTACCGGCAAGTAATCCTTGTACAACATTCGGATGACATGGAGGTACATATCCGGATATTCGTCGTAGATAGCAATACCGGCTGAAAGCATGTCCCGCAAGATCATCCATTCGGACGAGTGTCCGGCTATGGGTTCGTTATTTTTGGGCGGATAACCGCATTCCATGGTCTTGGAGATTCGGATGAACGATTCTATATAGGCTTTCTTTTCCGATTCTTTCATCTGGTCGTAGCACCAGTCATATACCATCGCGCCGCACATCAGCATGACTCCGCTGGCGCGCGATAAGTCTTGTTTGGTTCCGAAATTGGTATGCTGCAATGAATCGAGCATGGAAGTGATGGCGCGTCTGGCTTGCTTCTTGTCACCATATACCAGATAGTCGAGAGCTTGTACTTGTACACGGCTGGTTACTCCCCGCATCTCGAAGTAGTAGCGGAAGCCTCTGTCGGTTACTTTTGCCTCTTCCTCTGCGGTGCGGTCTATGCCAAGTTTGCGCAAGGTTGCCAGGTTTGCTTTTACTTGCGGGTGATCCATCCGTTTCTTTAAATCCGGTAAATTGGCGGGACGTACATAGAGTCGGGGGTGAGTTGAGGGAGGAATGGGGATGGTGATGTCCTCGAATTTCTCCCAGGTTACTTCATCTCTTTTCTGAGCACCGGCTTCCAGACAAAAGATGAAGAAAAAACTCGCTGCTAAAAGAAAATTTTTCTTCATGGTTGCTGTTTTATAGATTAATAAAATACTGGTTCATGCATGATATACGGTGCGAAAACCATATACTCTGTTTACAAATGTAGAACATTCAACCATTACCTACATCATTATAAAACAACAAAATACTGCCGGTGCAGCATTCTGAGACATAAGTGACATTTTCCAAAACAATATTAGCGTAGCTATGAAATCATAGAGGGATAGATTTCCAAGGAAAGCTATCCCTCACGCAGGAATTACTTTCCGTAATCATCGTACATCATCAGCAGATGGGAGGAACTCCAACTAAAATGCGGTGCTTTTAGTCGCTCTCCGGTGTGAGTGCCGTAGTTCTCGTGGATGGGCGTTCCTTCTTTCAGTCCGTTCAGGCGGTCGAATACCTGCAAGGTATATTCATCGGCGAGCTTATGATAACCGTAGTTGCGGAGTCCGCGGATGGCAAAGTAAGTTTGATCCAGCCAGATAGGACCACGCCAGTAGCCGCGTGGGTTATACTTGGGATTATCCGCGGCAATGGTGGGGAAAGGAATATACGTTGAGAACTTTGCTGTATCTTGAAGCATGGGCAGCATCTTGTCTACCTGTTCTTGCGTGGCAATTTGTGTCCACAGCGGAGTATAGGCTTCGCATCCCGGTTCTTCAATAAATGAACCGTCTTTCAGGCGGCGGTCAAAGAAGAAGTTGAGTTTGGGATCAAAGAAATAATCGGCTACTTTGTCGCTATAGTCAGGACCGTCGAAAGCCACGTTGAGCAATCCGGCAAACTTCTTTAGCAGTTTACATTCCAGTGCCAGATAAGCATTCAGGTCTACGCTTTCCTGATCCATGCTCCAGGCATCATCGGCTCCGTCGTTCTTCAACATCACGGCATCGTCAAAACGAATGGCATTGTCCATGCCGCTTTCCCATGCGGCAGCTTCCAGTGTGCCGTCTGTTGCACCGTATTCACACATGCCGTTACGGTTGTGATCGCGTTTCTGATACCACCATTTGTAGTAAGAGAGCAGTTGCGGGTACATTTCGGCAATGAAAGTCGTGTCGCCTGTATGCGTGAAGATTTCGTCTACCGCCCAGCACACCAAAGGCGGTTTGCTGTCGCGGGCATTGTTTTCCGACGGGTCGGTGTAGATGCAGTCGATAACCATGCCGTCCGGTTGCTGATAATCGAACATGGCGCGGATGTTGTTCTTTGCCAGTTCAGGGTCGAATTTAGCGGTTCCGGCACTGAAACGCCAACTGTCCCATGCCCAGAAACCCACAAAGTAGCCTACGGCGTGGCTCGGGACGATACCTTCATGAAGCAGTCCGCCGCGATGCGTGCGCCAGTTGGAAATAAGGGTGGTGACGGCTTTCACGGCTATACGGTCGTATTCGGGCTTCATGTCCTTGCGCAGTATCTTGGTCAGATAACCCTCCCAGCGTTCGGCATTGGCTTGCAAAGCCTTTCCGGGATTGTTGAGCAGGGTGGGGATATTCTGCAATCCGGCGGTCATCTCTTTTTCCGAGGTGAAGAAGGAAATGGCTACATGGACGGGATACCTGGGACTGTGAACAAGGGCTGTGTAGTTGTTTTCCGTCCGGGAAAGTGTCACGTCGGGGGTAAATGTTACGGTCACGCTTTCTCCACTGGGGTGGCGGGCAATGACGGAGTTTTGCTCTACAGCAATGGTTACGTCTTTTCCCCATTGACTGCCAGTCAGAAGCAGGTCTTCCGCTTTATCGGACTCTATGCGCAGGAGGGCGGTTGAGGCGTCTGCAAAGTTTAGTCGTTGCGTGATGCTCCCTGCATCGGAGTGGGCGGACATATAGAGCTCGCCGGGGAAGTAGCAGGTAGAGTCGGGAACGAAGCTGGCAGAAGTGTTTCCGGCGAAATCTACTGTGACGGCGGACTGTGCCATCCATTGGCGGCGGAACATATCCAGACTGAACGGGCCGCAGAAGCCATTCACCCATTGCGCCTTTTCGGGAAGGGTGAAGCCCATCCATGAACCGGCGTCTGTAAACCAGCCGTAGCAACGGTGCAGGGTGTCGGGAGTGTAGGCAATATCCAGTATGTTATTGAAGGTGTACCTTTGCTCCGCAGTTTTTTTACTACCGGAGGTGCAGGCGGTGAGGCCTGCAACCAGTAGCGTAAAGCAAATGATGTGTATAAACTTATGTTTCATATTCCTTGATTATTATGAATTTAATGTTAGAACCAGCACTTATGCGCCTGTTCCGCTGCATCATCCTTCGCCCCAAGTGGCAGCAGCGTAAAGCTGTACTTCCATTCGTGCGGTGTGATGGTATATTCCGGGTGCACCTGTGCCCCCCACGTATTGTCACCACCTACGCCCATCTGCCGGTGGTCGATATTCAGCCATACCAACTCTTTCTTCACAATGCTACCCCCGTGGCGGCGTTCCACCTGCGAAGGACGATATTCGATATCTTCCATCGGGAAGTTCCAGGCACTGATGCTCAGCGGCTCTTCTCCTGTAACGAGCAAACCATCACCGTCGGCATTGCGCAGTGCAACCCAACGTACATCGCAATGATTAGCTGTTTCCTGAGCACGCACATACGGATGGAACTGTTCCCAAACCGTCGCGCTGTACAGTCCTACCAATGCTCCCGTCTTCCGGTCTGCATAGTTTTCCTGTGGTCCGCGTCCCAGCCAGGACATCCTTTCATATTCAGCCGGAAGTATCATGCGCATACCCAGGCGAGGCATTTCGTTCAACGCCTGTTTGCCGGGAGTGAAGTGCATGCTTACCCGGACTGCGCCGTCAGGATGAATATCGTATATTGTTTGCAGCTTCGAGTCTTGCGCTTTCATCTTATAGGTAGCGGTAAGGGTAACTTTCTGTTGATTTTCCGTTATATCCAGGTTCTCCAGTTTGGCATCCTGTCCGGCAGTCTTCCAGGTGAGACAACGGTACAGATGTCCGTTCGGAATATCATTGTCCGTCAGCGGACGCCAGAAGTTGGGTTGCAGACCTTCTTTTATCAGATTCTTTCCATTGTAACTCAACTCTGTCATTTCACCGTTTTGAGCCGAGAAAGCTATCCGGAAGTTGTTTCCTGTCAGAGTGATGGCGTCACTGTTGCGGTCTACGGCCAGTTTGCCGTTAGCCGGTTGAATGGCTTTGCTGGCAGGGACGGAAGGCAGCGCCCATTGTTCGATGGCGGCCTCGTGTCCTTTCGGGATTAACGGCGCTTCGTTTTTGGTGAATGCGCGCAGGGTAAGGAAGTACTCTTTGCCATCGGCAGGCAATGCTTTCAGAGGCAGTTCGATATTGGCAGAGCTTCCAGGTGCGATTACAGGAAAATCCATTTCACCGCTTTGCACTGCTTTACCGTCACATTCCACTGCCCAGCGCAGGGTATATCCTTCCAGACCGATGAAGTCGTGCCAGTTGGTAACCTTTATTTTATTGGGTGTGAAGGCAACCGGTTCAAAATGGATATATTGAAGCACTTTTTTTACCTCATAGATATGCGGGTGAGGAGTGCGGTCGGCAGCTACCAGACCGTTAGCGCAGAAGTTGGAGTCGTTGACGATGCCTACAAATCCCATGTCTCCACCGAAAGCCCAGATGTCGCGGTTATCCTTATCTTTGATGGCGAATGTCTGGTCTACCCAGTCCCAGATGAAGCCGCCTTGCAACTGGTCGTACTTATAAATCAAATCCCAGTAATCCTGGAAGTTTCCTACACTGTTGCCCATGGCATGAGCATATTCGCACATAATCATAGGACGCTTGTCGCGCTGGTTGGCGTGGCGGCGCAACGACCAGATGCGTGCATACATCGGGCAGTAGATATCACTCTTGGCATCATAACCGCCACCTTCGTATTGTACCGGGCGGGTAGAGTCTACCTTTTTCGTGTAATCGTATAATGTTTCGAAGTGCTTGCCATAGCCGGATTCATTACCCATAGACCAGGTGACGATAGCTGTGCAGTTACGGTCGCGCGCAATCATGCGGCTCATGCGTTGCATGAAAGGAAGTTCCCAATCCGGATAATTGGCCAGTGTGCCATCCTTGTGGTCTTGCATGCCATGGCTTTCGATGTTGGCTTCATCCACCATATACAGGCCGAATTCCGTGCAGAGCTCATACCATGCATAGTTATTTGGATAGTGGCAGTTGCGCACACCGTTCAGATTGAATTGCTTCATCAACTGAATATCGTGTATCATGGAAGCTACGCTGATGGTACGTCCTTTGTGCGGATCGTGTTCGTGACGGTTCACTCCCTTAAAGAGCACTGCTTTCCCGTTAATCATCTGCATGCCGTTGCGCATCTCCACCGTGCGGAAACCAAAAAGCTGGGTGAAAGATTCCAACGGCTTTCCTTGTGCATCGAAGGTGCTGACTACCAGTGTATAGGTATTGGGCGTCTCAGCATTCCAGGCACGTGCGTCCGGGAAAATCTGTTGTTGGCTAAATAAAGTGTCCGTAGGAGAAGAGACGGTTTTCTTCTGGTTATAAATCACCTTTCCTGCATCCAGCACTTTTACCTCAACAGTTTCTCCCGCCTTCGGCTGATAGAGGATGACATCCAGGTTGAGTTCTCCGTCTTTATAGTCATTTATTAGTTCGGCAGTCATCCGGAAGTCGCGCACGCGGCTTTGCGGACGGGCGTAGAGATAAACATCACGCTCAATGCCGCTGTATTTCCAGTAATCCTGTCCTTCAAGGTAAGAGCCGTCGCTGTAACGGAATACCTTGACGGCAAGTTTGTTGCTGCCCTTTTTCAGAAGCTTCGTGATGTTGAAGTGAGACGGCAGGCGGCTGTCTTCGGCATATCCGGCAAGCTCGCCGTTCACCCATACGTAGTAGGCGGATTCCACTCCCTCAAAGTCGAGGAAGATATCCATACCTTCCCAACCGCCGGGAACCGTGAACTCACGGATGTATGCTCCCACCGGATTGTAATCGGCTGGCACATGCGGGGGATTGGCAGGGAATGGATAACGGGTATCCGTATAAATAGGTGCATCGAAGCCTTGCAACTCCCAGCTTCCGGGAACTTGTATTTTGCTCCACTTCCGGGTGTTGTATCCCGGTTTGTGGAAGTCTTTGGGACAAAGTTCGTTGTTCTTTGAGAACAGGAACTTCCAAGTACCGTCCAGCGAGATGCGGCGTTCGGTGGCAGGATTTACGTTGAAACGTACATCCGCAGGCAGGGAGTGTTGCTTCAGGGCGTTGGCCTCATTCGTAAACGGAATGAAGTGCGCATGCATTGGCTCTCTGTTTATCTCATTGACTTGCGGGTTCTGCCAAGGTTCATTGTCGGCAAGCATATTACTGCAAATCAGTAAGGCGGAGATGAAAGAATATAATTTAAGTTTCATGATATCAATCAGATTAAGTGTTTATATCGAACAAAACAGGGTCACAAGAAACGGGACACTGAAATCGACCACGAACCCGTGGAAGATGGAGACAACTACAAATTGTTGTCCGGCCGTTCGTGTAATGATGGGCAGTGTGGTGTCCATCGTAGTTGCCCCTCCGGCAGAGATAGGGGCGAGGTTGCCGAACCAGCGCACCAGTAACGGTGCAGCCAGCAAGGTCAGAATCTCGCGGCTGATGTTGGCGAGCAGGGCAATTGTTCCTAATTCAGCTCCTTTATATTCGGTAATGAAGATACTGGAGAGTGAATAGTAACCGAAGCCCGAACCTACAGCCAGGCAATCTGTTAGAGAACGGTGTGTCAGTATCAGGCTGACTGCGGCAGAACCTGCCAGCGTACCCAGAATGGTCATGATAGGCAGGAATATTAACCGTGGATTGAGTGAACGGAAATTTTTCAACGTTTGCGGGTCATTGCCTACACTTAGCCCTACACTGAACATCAGTGCGCAAAGTGCATAAAAGCTGACTTTACTATCTACTACGATGTCGATAGGTATCAGGTGAAAGACTCCGCAAAGTGTACCCAGCACAAAAAAGCCGACTATGATAAGACTTCCTTTCATGCTTGTCCTCCTTTCCGTTTGTATAAGGCCCTCCACAGTGCCCAAGCGGCAATCACACTTCCCAGAGTTCCACCTATGGTGAGTATGACGGCTTCGAGTCCGATGGTATGAAGTCCTTTGATAATCTGTTCGTTTCCTCCCACTTCAATACCGAGAATGAAGAGCAGTACCCAGATCAGTACTGTGATAACCTTATGTATTTTACTTAAATTCCGTTTCCGTAAGAGGTAGCCCAACAGCATTCCTGTGAGCATCAGTCCGATAATTGTAAACATATCTATGTCGTTTTTGAGGGCAAAGATAAAGCTTTCAGGATAAACAAGACGGTATTCATAGAAACAAATACCGCCTTGTTGTTCATATAAGATTAAGAGAGAATTATATTAATTACTTTCCTCAGTTGTTAAACTACTTAAGGCGCTGTTCGCTTTAATTTCAGATTGAGGAATCGGGTAGAATGAATGCTTCTCAGTACTGAACGTTGTGCGTCCTGCAGCGTGTAAGGCTACATCCAGTTTGCCCCAGCGGCGTAGATCGTAGAAACGCCATGCCTCAAGTGGAAATTCAATCATACGTTCGTGTTCAATCTGTGCTTGTACATTTTCTTGTGATGTACCTTTCATTTCCGGCATATCGCCATGTACTTTACGCACTTCATTGATAATTGGAATGCTTTGTTCTGGATGTCCTTGCAAATTTAGAACTTCAGCTTTCATCAATAATACATTGGCATATCGCATTAACGGAAGATTAATGGCAGTATAGTTTTCAAGAAGTTCATTGATTGTAGGGGGTAAATATTTTCTGAATGCAGGTTTATTGTAGGCAATGCCATCATCTCCAGAGAATACGTCGTCATAGTCATATCCATATACTTTACCTGTTCCGTCATTGAAGTAATCACATTGGAAAAACATGGTTTGATACATACGTGTATCATATAATCCGGTAGTAGCAATCTCACCTTCTTTCTTGAACTCGTTGATTAGCTGGTCGCTTGGGTACATTTCTTCCCACCCACTCAACTCATAAGTTGCTATAAATTTATGAACCTGATGTTTATAATAAGCGCCACCATCACTGTTCATTGTAAATTGAAGTTCGAAAACAGATTCTTTGCAGTTCTTGTTACTTCCGTCGAACATGCTGATAAAGTTTTTCTCCAGTTCGTATCCTTTTACTTCATTGAATGCTGCTAAAGCCTCGCGAAGGTATTCATCTTTTTTAGTAGTTTCTTCATATGCTCTTGTAAGGTAAGCAAATCCTAGATAGGCATAGGCTGCTCCACAAGTTGCGCGTCCGGCATTCTCGCTGGGGTGGCTTGAAGGTAATTTCGTTGCTCTTTTCAAGTCTTCAATAATGAAATCCCAGGCAGCTTCACGGGAAGAAAGTGGTTTGTTCAGATTGCTGGCATCTACATACTGATCGCTTATGATGATTTCTTTCCAGTTCAGAATGAGTTTCAGATGGTAATAAGCACGAAGGAAATAAGCCTCATTGAGGATTTGTTGACGCATCTCTTCTGTGATTTTTCCTTCCGGCACTTCCGGTACCTTAGTGATAACTTGGTTTGCATAGTTGGCTCCTGTGTAGTTGTTACTCCAGTAAAGTGAAATTTGAGAACTCCCCTGGTTAAAGGTAAAGTTATAATATTCCAGCATATAGGTCCAGTTATAAACATCAGGACCAACTTTCAGGATATCTTCCCGGAATGACTCAACTGGAAACTTCACTTCAGACATTTGCCAACTGCTTATGGAATATTCGAGTTGTGAATAGGCTGCACCCAATCCGGATAAAGCGTCTGCCTCATCTCTCCAAAATTTGTCAGAGGTCAACTGGTCGGGAGACTCTACCGACAAGAAATCATCGCATGCACTGAATAAAGTTGTGAATGCCAATGCTGCTATATAGATATATTTCTTCATAATGATCTGTTTTTAAGAATTTAGAATGTTAATTGTAGTCCTACTACGTAAGATTTGGTGAATGGATATGTTAGGTTATCTACACCGGTATTCAGTACGGAGGAACGTGAGAATTCAGGGTCAATGCCGCTGTAATCGGTAATAGTAAATAAGTTTTCACCACTAACATATATTCTCAACTTTTCTATCTGTATCTTTTTCAACAGAGATGTGGGCAGGTTGTAGCCCAATTGCAATTGACGACAACGAATAAAGTTTCCGTTTTCCAGGAAACGGGTTGATTCACGTGAATTTCTATTCGGATCTCCTAACACTGCACGCGGCATAGAAGTACTGTGATTGCTATCTGTCCATGCATTTAATGTTGTTTTGAGAAAGTTGGATGGACTGCTCATTCCTTCAAAATAGAAACGATTGGCATTGTACAATTTATGTCCCCATCCACTACCCAAAAGCATAGAGAAATCAAATCCTTTATAGCTGATTCCAAGGTTTAGATTTGCTTCTAATTTAGGGATACCGGAACCGCTGTAGATTTTATCATCTTCATCAATTTCCCCATTGCCATCTGTATCTCTGAAACGTACATCACCAGGTACAGCATCCGGTTGGATAACTTTTCCTTCAGCATTTTTATAGTTATTAATTTCATCTTGACTTTGGAAAATACCGTCCATTTGGTAGAGATAGTAGGCTCCGATAGGTTTACCAACTGTTGCTTTGGTCACATAGTGGTCGTCATAGTTGACACCATCTCCATTAATTTCCTGATTAGCGTCAGCCAGTGTCACCACGCGATTGCGGGTTGTGGAGAGATTTAATCCTACGTTATACTCAATTTCTTTACCGATTTTATCATTCCAGTTCAACTCCAACTCAAAACCGGTATTTTTAATTTTGCCTACATTCATTGTTGGACTCCATAACCCAGAGGAAGGAGGCAGTACTTTAGTGATGAGCAGATCACTGGTTTGATTATGGTAATAATTCAAAGCACCGGTCAGCTTGTTACTGAACATACCAAAATCAACACCGATATTTTTGGTGTCAGTGGTTTCCCATTGCAGTTCATTATTGGCTAACTCCGGTGCAATACTACCTGCCCATGGGCTGGCACCAGTTCCTTGCACATATCCGTAAGCCATCCAGTTTTCTGTATAAATTAAAGATTGGAAACCATAGTATCCTAAGGCATTTTCATTACCAAGACGTCCCCAACTGGCACGTAATTTCAGATTATTTATGAACGAATCTTTTGGGAAAAACTCTTCTTCACTGATTCTCCATCCTAAGGCAACTGAAGGGAAACATCCCCAACGGTTGTCTTTACCGAATTTGGAAGAACCGTCATAGCGCATAGTTGCCTGCAGTAAATACTTTCCTGCATAAGAATAGTTCACGCGACCAAAGAAAGAGGCACGATTATAGGTGTATTTGGTACCGCTGCCATCGAATGTTCCTCCGATTCCACCGTTGATTGTAGTAAATGAAGGATCCAGGAAACCAGCTGCTTCTTCACGCGTAATCAATTGACCGTCTTTTACTTCATAGACGGTTTTCTTTCCTTCAATGATAATTTTATTCCAAGTCTGTTTTTCAGTAGTGATAGAGCTACCCACCATGGCATTGACACTGTGCTTGCCGAACTCTTTATTGAAACTCAACACGTTATCAATCACCTGTTGTTCCCAATAGGAAGAATATTCACTGTTGATAGGATATTTAGTTGGCATTTTAGGGTCAGCGATGTAATCAGGTTTGTGTGAAGTATTGCGCTCATGTACACCACGATACGAATAGCTGGTTTTGAAGTTCAGCCATGAAGTGAAGTTCATAGTTACTGCAATATTAGCATTGGTATCAAAAGACTTGTTGACTGCATCAATATAATGATTATCAGCGATCACATTGCGATTGTTAGGCAAAGTATTAAAGTTGGTCAGACCAAAACCATATTCATTGTTTTCATCATAGATAGGCACCAATGGAGAAATCATGTACATTTCTTTGAGTGAATACTGAGGCATACGTCCTTTGGTATATTTGAATGCAAAGTTGGCGTCAAAGTCAAAAATGCTTTTTGTCATGTATAGTTTGGAACGTGCACTTTCTTGACGATAACTGTTGCCTATGAAGATTCCTTTTTCATCGGAGTGATTGTAAGAAATGGAGTAACGGGCATTGTCCGATCCGCCACGTACACTTAACATATAGTTCTGAGCTAGTCCATTTTGTAATACTGCATCTTGCCAGTCAGTATCTATAGAACTTTGGGCTGTGATATATGCAGGATAATTAGCTTGCTCCGGTGCATATTTATTATAGTTGTCATACATTTGCTTGTGTACTTGAATGTATTCGCTACTATTCAAGACGTCCATTGTCTTTGCTACTTTCGTAAAGTTCAAGTAGGAGGAAAAGTCTATTTTCATATCTCCTTTCTTACCATTCTTCGTAGTAACGATGATAACGCCATTAGCTGCCACGGAACCATATATAGCTGCCGCCGCACCGTCCTTCAGGACTTCCATCGACTCTATGTCTTGTGGACTTACTGTAGATATATCACCTGGAAATCCATCAATTACGTACAAAGGTTCGTTGTTGCCAAACGATTTAATACCACGAATTTTCACTTGTACGCCAGCACCTGCATAACCTCCGGCCTTTTGGATGTTTACACCTGCTATTTTCCCTTGTAAAGCTTCTGCAGGATTAGTGGTGGCACGACTTGACAATTGGTCTACATCAACAGATGAAATAGCACCTGTCATATCGCTCTTCTTCATTGTACCATAACCTATAACAACAACTTCGTCCAGCATCTCGGTATCATCTTTCAAAGTTACTTTCAATACTTTCTGGCCTTTCAACGGAACTTCTTGAGCTACATAACCCACATAAGAGATTACTATTGTCGCATTAGGGGCAACTGTTAAGGTGAAGTTACCATCAATGTCTGTAATACAACCATTAGTTGTTCCTTTTTCCAAAACACTGGCACCAATGAGGGTTTCTCCTTTGGTATCAGTTACTGTTCCGGTTAATGGAATGGTCTGTGCAAATAGACTAGTTGACATACATAAAGATAGTATTAATAGATACTGTCTAATTTTACTTGTAAAATGAATTGTTCTCATAGTTTATTTTATTTATTGAACTGGATCTTGTAATATTGTATATGGCTCCATATATAAATCCTTATTCTGTTGATAAAGAGAAGGATCCCATTCTAATTTGGGAGCAAAAGTTTTTGTGATAATAACTGTATCATTTACGCTATTGTTAACATATAGTTTTGTACTTGCTTTGATAAGCATATTATATCTTACTCCAACATTGGCTGTAACATTTTCAATATTACCTTTGGGGAGGAATATGATACGTTGTAAAGAAGACTGGTCTGTATGATTTGGAAAATAGACTTTAAATTTATTGTAAAAATCTGTAACTCTATTGTATCCTTCGTATAAATACTCTCCATTTGCATTGATTATACCTGCTAGAGAAGTGTTTTCTCTAGCAATATCCCCATGAGAATAATATTGAGTCTCAGTTGGAAGTGAATCATTGTAAAATGTGAATGCATCTATACAAGTATTGTATGAAGCGAGCTCTTGTGTAATATCTGGATTTATTACGAAATTGTACTCGTAACTTGTATTATCCATTTTCCCTCCATTCATTTTCCATAAATGATATATTGGAAATTTCCTTTCCTCCCATGTTAATAATTTAGCTGTAGTGTCAAAATATATAACAGTCTGTTCTGCTAGATTCCAAACTCCCAGTGATACACCTAATGAAGATTTTGATAGATTTAGACTAGCAGGAGCTAACCCTCCAGTAGTTTCAGTTGTTATTGTTCCGCTCATTTCAGCTTTTCCATTTGTTGTAAACTGTAAGTCATAATTTTGAATAGATTCTTTATTAAAGCGTCCTGTAAATGAACTGAACAATAGATTGACGCCTCCCTTAACTAGTCCTGAGACTCCAACGTGTGCGATATTTCCAATATTTTTCGATACAAAATCTGCAAATTTATTGTCTTGGACTTCTTTCTTAATGAAATTGAATGCATCTTCTCCAGCTGCTTTCGCTAATCCATCCATTGTACCATTTACAGAGTTTGTAGTAGTTGTCGTAACTAATGTTCCTTTAGAACTGGAACCATAAGACCCTGTTAATTTTATTTGTGAACTGGTACGATTTATGGGATTAATTATTAATGTTCCAGTTGTAAATAGAGGATCATAAGCCAATTCTATTTGGAAGCAATTCCAGCCATGTATGAATCCAGTAGTACCTGTTGAAGTTATATTGGTACAATATAATTCTTGCCTTTGATAAATTCCATTTATTGGGTCTGCTAGTTCACCTGTAAAAGCTAGCAGCTTTTGGGGAACGTCTATTTTTAATTGCCATATACCAGTGCTTGATTCTACTGTACTTTCTAAATAATAGAATACTTTTAAAATTCCAGTATATTTGTTATAGAAAAACATATAATTGTTGTCTTTTCCCCAGTTGCCATTTATTGTGTATTTTACTAGCATCCAACCATTTTCTTTTTTTATGTCTTTTCTTACTTGAGTGGGAATTGTTGTTATTACTAAAGCCTCATCGGCCCAAGGAACTGCAACTGAATCTGTGGCTATCGCTCCGGAAGATAACCTGACTTTTTCCCATTCTTCCCAATTAGGAATAGTAGTACTTCTTGTTTTAGCGAAAAGAGAATAGGGATAGACACCATCTGTGATGGGTTCTATCACTCCGAAAGTCTGAGCCGATGTCTCAGTTGTTTTCAGGACCTCATCATTGCAACTATAGAAGAAGGTCGCAATGAGAAGCATTAATAAAATTTTGGTGTTCATGTGAATTGTTTTTAAGGTTAATAAAAATGTTTTCAGCTGCAAATAAATGATTATAAACAGTAGAAAAACAATTATTTAACCCTACAAATGACCTACAACAACCTTTTCTTGTGGATTTTGTAATCTACAATTATAAATATAAAACCTTGCTAAATAGTGATTTAACTCGATTGTTGTAATCTACAAATAGCTATATGGAGAATGTGGTTAGAAAACCTTTAAATATCTTGTAAATATTCGGTTAGATCCATTTTGGATGATAGATTTAGAGCTTTGCGTAATCGGTAACGATTCATATTTATAGTCTTAGGGTTGTTGCCACTAATCATTGAGATTTCTTTTGTTGAAAGATTGACGCGTAACATTGTTGCCAAATATTTCTCACCTTGTGTCAGGTTTGGGTGTTTAAGAATAAGTCTTTCGATAAATTCTTTATTCTTTTCCTCAATACTCAGCAGCAATGTATTATTGGTCTTATCTCCGCTTTGGTATTGGCTGATAAAAGCATTTACCTTCTTTAAGTGGGGAACCAGTGCTTGGTTGTCCATTCTATACCCTTCCTTAATCATTTCACGTATTTTGTCCAGCAACTCGTTACGGCTTCTAAGAAATACGGCAAAGCTGGTTACTTCTTGTTGACTGTTGTCTAAGGCGCTTTGTACATTTTGCAGTTCCAATTCCTGTTGGTGCAGTTTCAATTCGGATATTTCCCGTTGTGACAGTTCCAGTTGATATCGGGCTTCTATTAGTTGAAGACCTTTTCTGCGTTTATACCATTTATATAAGAATATACTGAAGGCTAAACCAAGAACAAGTATACTGCCCAAAAGCCATAGGTTGCGCTTTAGTAGTTCTATCTTATAAGTTTGTTCCTGCATTTCGGTAGCATATTTCTGATCCTGATATCTTTTATAAGAGATTTCCTGTTCAATGTTGCGCAACTTGTTGCTACTTTGTAGCTCCTTGCTTAAAGCATACATTTGACTGAGCCGTTTATAGGCCTGGTCATAATCACCTATGGCGGCATATACCCAGGATGAATATTCATAATAATCACAAATCAATTCCTTGGCACCGATATTATGGGCGTATTCATAGGCTTTCTGCAGAGCTTCCAAAGCTTTGGAGTATTGCTCGCCGAAGTAATATTGCTTGCCCATATTGTTGTAGTTCTCTCCCAATGACCATTGTGCATCCAGATTTTTATTGATGGCTATGGCTTCCTGAATAAAAGATAGTTTCTTGTCCGTATCTCCTTGATATAGACATAAATTATTCAGATTGGTAGCAATCTCTTTTAAGTTCCTTTGGGCACGGTTGATAGTCAATGCCCGTTGAAGAAATCTTTCTGCTACCAGAAATTCATCAAGCAGATAATGCATGACTCCACGCTCATTATAACATCCGGCCACTGAAGCTGAATCTCCTAAAGACTTGAAAATAGAGGTTGCCTTATCATTCAGTTCTATCCCTTTGTTATAATCGCCCAATTTACTATATACACGTCCCATGAGTGAATAAAGCTGAGCTGTTTGCCGTTTGTTTGCAGGGTTGATATATCTCTGTGTATCATACAAATTCTTGATACTCAAATCGAAGTTACCCAGCAGTTGCTCTGCTTGGCAATAGAGTATCATAGCTTGTGCACGGGTTTCATTGGGCTCGTCTTCGGGAAATAAGGCAGCTGCCTGAGCTGCATAGTATGAGGCCTGCTTGGGGTTACTGAACAAGGAGTTTTGAGCTTGTTCTAATAAGTTTTGGGCTTGTTTGCTGTCTTGAGCCTGTAAGGGGATCGTGGTTAATAGGGAAACTGCAAATATTAGGTACAGTACTTGCTTCATAGTATATTTGTTGTTTCTGCAAATGTAATTATTTTCCTTTAAAAGTCAGGTTTGCTTTCAAAAAGATTTATCTTTGTGCCTCTAAATTAATGCTGTATGCTATTGCCTTATTTGAATAAAGATCTGATAGAAGCCGGTTGTGACGAGGCCGGACGTGGTTGTCTGGCAGGAGCTGTATATGCTGCTGCCGTGATTCTTCCCAAAAATTTCAAGAACGAACTACTGAATGATTCCAAACAGTTGACGGAACATCAGCGCTATGCTTTGCGTGAAGTGATTGAGAAAGAAGCACTGGCATGGGCGGTTGGCATTGTATCTCCCGAAGAGATTGATAAGATTAACATCCTGAACGCTTCTTTCCTTGCCATGCATCGTGCCGTAGATCAATTAAAGATGCGTCCGCAGCATCTGCTTATAGATGGCAACCGCTTCAAAAAATATCAGGATCTTCCGCATACCACGGTGATTAAGGGCGACGGCAAGTATCTTTCCATTGCGGCGGCTTCTGTGCTTGCCAAAACCTATCGTGATGATTATATGAACCGTCTTCACGAGGAATTTCCATATTATGATTGGGATCATAACAAAGGGTATCCCACGAAGAAGCATCGTGCAGCCATCGCCGAACGTGGAACTACGCCTTATCACCGCATGACATTCAATCTGTTGGGTGACGGGCAGTTAGCACTTGATTTCAAGTGATTATTCAATCGCTTCATCCAGATCGATAAACAGGAATTGGTTTTCATTGTTAAGTAGCAGCAGCTTATTATCAATCACCCGTCCCTTCTTGAAATCAGTTTGAAGATGGGCTACAGGCATTCCCATTTCATGAATGAACCAATAGTCTCCACGATTGCCGATACATAAATAATCTTTTAGTTGAATACTGGGACTGTAAATCCGTTCCCGTTCGTAGGTCTTACTGATATTCAAGTCTTTGTCTACTTCATAGATGACTCCCTGATCATTATATACCAGGCAATGTTCCCCATTGTAGGCGAGCGACTGGAAAGCTGTTGTATCTTTGTTGGCTGCATAGAGTGTACCGGGCAACATCGCTTCCAGCTTACCGTATTGCTTGGTATCCCAAGGTACAATATTTACGATGGAATCCGTCAGCTCCTGATAAGCCATTCCGTCATCAAACAGCATGTAGAGTGCGTCATCAGTCCGCAGGGCATCTTCAATCATATCTTTCTTTACACTTAGTTGGTTGAAGAAGATTTCTTCTCCGTTTAGCAGGTTATAACAGGCTATAAATGGGCGCCCATATTTCTTGCGGCTTGCTCCTTCGCGTAATCCGTAGCCGTAATTTAGCATGAATAACTTACCATCTTGCACGAAAAGTTGAGAGCGGGAAGCTTTCACATCAGGAAACTCTGTTTGCCACACTACGTTGAAAGCCGTGTCCATACAGGAGATGTGTTGACGGTCTGCCCAGTAATAAAGTGAATCCTGAGACAGTATATTGGAAGCCAACCCCGTGATTGTATTATTGGCAATGGGAACATAGCTGTAATAATAGGCACCACCGGTTGCTACGCCACCGGCTACTCC